>ERZ651776.625-NODE-625-length-47922-cov-7.213983_pt1 | contig 47922 bp, 29 predicted proteins | sample MGYA00514761_ERZ651776 | MGnify/ENA metagenome assembly ERZ651776
AATCTCCATCGCAAAAGAGAAGAAACACGACGTAAACGACGGCGAGACGACTACTACTACTCATAACAACACCAACAACAAATGCTGTCCTCGCACCTGAAGTTTGGTCTCCAAACGGTCTCCTCGTCTCCAGCCGGAGACGGTTTTGGAACGATCCTTGCCGTGGACATCTCACTTTTTTAGAGGCGAAAACTCTGAAGCCAAAACACGAGACATTTTGACTCTTGGAAAGAAAAAAATACACGAACGAACGAGTGGCTGCTCTTTCTGCGACGTCATTTTTCTCGTTAAAAACAACAACAACAACAGACAACAACCTTTTCAGCTGTACTCGATACGTTTACGGATGCCGCTGCCGACGACGACACAGTGGGGAAGGAAATGGATGGTGTTGTCGTTGTTCTTGTGGCTGCTCGCGAGTGGTTTTTGTTTTGAAGTCGCGCTCGCGCTCGATGGGTCGTGCGCTTTGGAGCAGAAGAACGAGACTGGGGCTGTTTTTTTAGCCTCCGCGAGTGGGTTGATCACGGATGGAAGTCCAGAGGGGAAAACGTATCTCCCGCAAGAGCACGAGTGCGCGTGGACGATTGGTGGTAAAGGTGAAGAAGATGGACTCAAGACGACGACGAGAATTACGCTCGCGTTGGAGTATTTCAACTCCGTGTTAGGCGAAGACTTTTTGCGAGTGTACGATGAAGGAGAAGAAGAAATTCTGGCCACGTATTCGGGAGATATCTTTCCGCACTCGATCGTGTTCGAAAACCAGTCGTCGTTGACGTTAAAATGGACGAGTTTGAAACTGAACAGCGATAAAGGGTTCAAGGTGCACTATTACACGGATAGGATGGACGAGGTGAAGTGTTTGAACGATTGCGATCGGGTCGGGGTGTGCACGGAACGGAACGTTTGCGAGTGTCCGAAAGGAAGAGCCGGGGCGGACTGTTCCATCGTCGTGCATCAACTCGTGCTGGGAATGAAGGAAAACGAGACGAGCAGGTACCAAGGATATTCGTTGTTGAGAAGTGAACCCGGGGAGTGCGCGTATTTGAACGTCGATGTGCCAAAAGAGAGTGCGAGTGGTGACGACGAGCGATCTTTTATGCGCGTAGAGGCGACCTTTCCGGACGGTCTTGACGGCGACGCGAGACCTTCTCTGTTCATTTCGGACGCTTTGGATATAAACAAAACAAACTTTTATGTTCCTTCGAGTGGGTATTGCGAAACAGAACCGCATGGGTGCGAATGGATCGACGAGAATGAAACGACAAAGAAGAAGAACGAGAGCGTTTCTTTGGCTTCGGCTGGTGATAAAAATATTGCTTTTAGAGACTACTCTTTGCTTCTTTCGTCGCCAGGGGAGGTAGAAAATGATACGAACGAGACTCGGTTCACAATCAATGCTCCACAGGTTCCTACGTTCCACTATTACAGTCAGTTCGACGTGAAATCGTACAGCATTTTAAGCCCGATTCATTCGCTGCGCGTCGACGACGTTTCGAGTGAAAGCCGGTTCATAATCGCCGTATGCAACGTTCGAACGCCGCCACTTCCCTTGGCGTTTAAAACGCACGAGTTACGAAATTTCATTCCTGAAGAAGTGAGCATGGATGATGGACGCGGAGGCATTCAATTTTGGTCCAGCACGGCATCCAAAGAACCGAAGAAAGACGTCGTCTCGCTCGTCAAAGTTGTTCTTTCGAACGAAACTAAAGATTCGTGCGTAACAGATTGCAATAACAATCGCAGCAGATGTTCTGCATCAGGAATGTGCCTCTGTGAACGCCCGTACGCTGGGATGTATTGCGAGAGCAGAATGAAAGTAATTGAGCCCGATGGTATCGTGCATACCTTCTCAGAAACGCTCGATCGAGGTGGCGCGGCTAAAATGTACATTTCAATTCCGGAACGTCCGAGCGAATCCGAAGGTGTTAACGCGATAAAAATTGAAATCTCGCACGAAAACAACCCTTCCGCGTTAGGTACAGTATTGGTTCGCCGAGATATGAACGTTTCGAGTGAGTTCACCGATAACGTATCGGATAGGATGATAATCTGCGCGGCGTGGCCAAACGAAGAATTATATCACGGTGAAACGCGTTGTCGCTCGTTTGGGTACTTCGCTGATTACGCCGCGAATACGGAAGGCGCGACGAGTCAGCAAAATTCTCAGTTCGTGAACACGTTATCGAGCGTGGCGAGCGACTACGCGCGTTTGGAGATTCCAATTGAAAGCATTTTCGAGAGGAGTAGTAACACGACGACGCAAAACGTTTCGGCGGGATACTACGTGACTGTGATCAACCATCACGCGATATCCGGCGAGAGAATGTCATTCGACGCTCGCGTATCTTTCGAGCGCGAAGAGTACACCGCCGTGAATGAAAGAATTCCGACGTGCCCGTTCAATTGCAGCAATCATGGCATATGTGTGAACGCTGGTTTCTTTAGAGGAATGTGCGTGTGTTTCAAGGGATACGCTGGTTTTTACTGCCAAAATAACGCCACAAAATTAATACCAAACGACGAAGAGAGCGTCTTTGAACGCAAAATCCGTCCGGGCGATTGGGAGTACTTTTACGTGGAGAGCGAAAATACCACCTTGAGCGCATCCGCGATTCTCTCCGTGCAAATTATAAACTACAAAGACGTCAACGGTATCCCTGAACTCTTTGGCAAAAAAGTCACCGGTCTTACTTTCGCGGACGGCTCCCCTATCGATAATGAAAGCGCGAAAGTTACGTTCGAAACGCCCGTTCCGGTGAAGTTCATTCACAGCGATTTCACTAATACGTCAACTTTTACGATCAATTCGACGCTCGTATCGTCCGGACCTATCGGAGATGAAGCAAACTCATTTTTGAGTTTTCAGGACGATTTTAACATCCCTCGAAACGCGTCGATAATCGATATCTCGTGGAAAGCTTTGCGAATTCACGCAAAACCGCCTTCGTATCTTTCTGAGGCGTGCTTGGCGACGTATTCCTCCGAGGAGCGAAATTATTTCGCATACTCGAAATGTCCCTCGCTCACGCCGGCGAGTGGCAGAGAATTCGTCATAGATGGAAGTTTAAAAACGCCCGGGTTGATTCAAGACGGTAAAAACGCTGGCATAGAGTTGTTCGAAAGCGTCGACGACGACGATTTGGGAGTTTTTGACGGTGCTTTAGAAGACGACAAAACCTCATTCGAAGACGCGAATTGGGTATCAGGCGAGATTGTCGTCACATGGAGAGCGTTCGTGAGAACCGGATACGACGTTGAATCCATAGCGCAAACACAGTGTACGAGGATAGATTGCATCGTACCGGAATACTTATTCGCGAATTTCACAGTTTCTCCCAACGAAACGTGGAGCTTTGGCGTGAGAAGCGCACGAGTACGTCAATCAGAAACGGCGATTGAGCCGAACGGCGGCACTCGATTTGAAGGAAGCGAGAAAGATTTGCACGTAAAGGTATCCGTGCTCCTCGACGAAAGCGGTGGTATTGGTTCTTCCAAGCTGTGCGTCGCGAACTGCAGCGGTATCGGTCGATGTGTCAACGGCGTGTGCGATTGTCCTCTGAATCTCACCGGCGTGGCGTGCTCGATCCCGATTGAATTCTTGACGCTGGAAGATACGGTTATTGAAAAAAACGGAACGTCTCTTGTAATTTCTGAGAATGTTACCGACGTTCGAGTGTTACCTGAAGGCGCGTTCGATGTTTATAAATTTCGTGTAACGAGCGATACAGCGATAGTTCGAGCGACGCTTGACCACGCTTTGCATCATGGATCTTCGCCACGCTTGTTCTTACGAAGAAATGCGGTTCCGATTTATTGTCCCCCGGGCTTGCGCGGTGGATTTTTGAACGACGATGCCGGTGAGGTCAACGAGAATTTGTACGCCGGCGATGATAACTTTTGCAGAGACGCGTACGATGCATTTGATGCGCTCGAAACCAGGGACGAATCTTCGGGAAAAATACCAGAAGCGAAAGTAATACCAAACGAAACTCAGGACGGCGGCGACGCCGGCGGCGACGATGATAACCATCCGTTTGGCGAGGAAGAAAAGTATCTCGTGCAGCACGAAGCCAGCGTAAAGGTTTCAGACGTTCCGAGAAGATACAACATGAGCGGATGGAGTATCGGCGCCGATGAAGCGGAAGAGGAAAATGTCGATTGGTGGTTTCTTACCGTGTTCAACGACGCTATCGGAGCTTCAGAAAGCTTGATATATCGCGTATCCATACAAACGCTTCCTTCGTACGGTTGGTGTCAGAAGGAGTGTAGAAATAACGGCGTTTGTGACAAAGTAAAAGGTATTTGCGAGTGTTCAAAAGACTTCATCGGCGAAGCATGCGAAATCCCACTCATCTCGATTGAAAACGGTGAGATAAAAACGTATGAAAACAGATTAGATTCGGGCGAAGCCGTAGCGTTTATTTTTGAAATCAGGTGCCAGAATCAAAAATTTGCTCTCGATATCGAGAAATTAAACGACTATTCCGCGTTTGCAAACGCTGGACCTGAACTTTACTTTGGCGTATCGCGCGGTGTCGTGCCGTCGTATGATTTCAAGCGCGGCTTATGGAAAGCGGATATGTTTGAAACTATTCCAAACATCGAAGTTGGTGGTACGTTGGGGTATTACCTTCGAGGAGAAAGCTCCGCGCCAGTTGGACAATACTTTGCAATAGTCGCGTCAGATTTCGGACACAGCGCTTTATTAGATGGCATTGCTGCAAAACTGACTGTTTTTGGAAGCGACGTTCCGAACGAGAGCGCAACGAATCATAGTAATAGTTGCTTATATCCGAGCGGAACGCTCGGTGTTAACGTCAAAGACGGAGAGAAAGGAAACATCGATTCAGTCATATTAGACGTTTATGAGCTCGATTATGGAGCGGATTGCGAATGCTACATGGCGAGTGTAAGCACCGGTACCGCGGGCGTCGAATCTATATCTGCTAATCTAGTGTTCCCAAAATCTCGGCCCTCCTCGTTCACGTTACCCTTTTATTACTTGCGTAACGACGTGCGGAAGTACAGTGGAACAACTCCGAATGAAACAAACTTTGAATATCAATCTCCAGATCCGCGCAGAGCGATCGCATCGAACGATATTGTCCCTGACGCATGGGATCGCGAAGGCTGCAACGCCTACATCTCCGACGACGTAGAAGGTAAAATCTGCGTAGTCGTGAGAGGTGGGTGCGCTTTCGACGTAAAAACAATGAATTGTCAAGACGCCGGAGGCGTGGGCGTGTTGATCGTCAACGTCGACACGTACGAAAGTCGGATTCCTGCGCCCGCGGCTGATAATTGGCGCAGCTTCCCGGAATCTACACTCACTATTCCAACGTTTTCAATCGGACAAGCCGCCGGCGATGCTTTGTTAGAAAGATACACGAGAGAGTCGGCTTTGCGAGATGACGCGGCAAAGTCGCGAACGATTCTTGAAATGTTTTCGTACATCTGCAAACTTCCGTATTGCGAGACGTGCGCGTTTGGATTAGGCAACCCGTCTGATAACTGTACTCTGAATAAATGTCCCGGACTAGACCCCACGTTCTCCATCGCGTGCAACGGCAGAGGTATTTGTACCAAAGACACATTTCAGTGCGAGTGCGAGGAATGCTACGAAGGCGAGAGTTGCGAAAAATTTGCAAATCCACCCGTGTTTACTCGCGCGCCGGAAGTCGATATCGCTTTAGATTTGGCATCCAACGAAATCGCGTCGTTTACTTTTGGAGCGTCGTTATCAAACGCGACGACGACGACGACAGAGGAGAAGGCGGACAACGATATCAAGTTTCGAGTTGTGAATGCTCGGTCTGTTCGAGCGGCTTCTATCGATACCAACACGGGAGAGTTTCTATTTGACGCGACAAAAGTTACTCACACAAATGCGCAACAACAGAAGAAAATGATCGACGTGACAGTCGAAGCGATTGACCCGCGCGGAGAGAGCGCTCAAATCTCTTTCCCGATTCTCGTCTCGAACGTACCGAACACGGCGGGAAACACCGAGATTCAAAGAATAGCCGATGGCGGGTGGACGATTCGTACGCTCGAAAAAGAGAGCCCGACGGCGACGCGTAGCAACAAAGAAAGTCAAGGAAATGGCGAAAACGTGGAAAAATCAGCCTCCGCCGACGAGAACAACGAGAGCAAAAAAGAAGACGCGAAGATTGAAAAATCTTTCGGCTTCCTCTTCTTCGTCTCTTTAATCGGCCTCGTCCTCCTCGGCTTATTCGGGTTCCAAATCTTAAAACTCCGCAACCGACACTTACACCGAAGAGGTTTACGCCACGTCGAACTCCCGGAATGGAACGCCACGGACGACGTCGAAACGCTCCGATCGAGATACTTCGAATCCAACAGAGACGAAGTGCGAAGCGTAGCGTAAAAATTTCTACACGTAGATACTTTGTGTTTTAATCGCACAACCAATAACACACACACATTACTACCACTACTACTACTACTACTTTCGCATCAAAACAAAGCTCACATCATTCCTCCTCCTCCTAATAATCCAGCTTCGTGCAACTCTCTTTGTAACCCCTCGTTCCCGTGCAAAAGTTCTCGCAAATTCCTCTCCAGTTCCTCGATTTTCCCCTCTAAAAACGTCCTCTGGTTTTGACAATCGTCCATCATCTTCTCCGCTTTTTTCACCGTTTGCGCGAGCTCTCTCTCGATCTGTTCTCTCGATCTCAGCACGAACCCTCGTCCGATGGGTTTGTACAAATTCGTAGTCGTTTCGTCGTCTTCATTCGTCGAAACGGATAACTCTTTCGCGGTCAGTAACGCTCGCTGTTTCTCGACGGATTTTTGTTGAAACTGCGAGTGCAATTGCTTCAACTTTTGCGTGGTGTCGATGTATTTTTGTTGCAGTTCGGTGAACTGTTTCCGTTCCGCCGATGGTGGTTTTACCGACGCCGATGCCGATGCTGCCGCTGCGCTCATTATTCGTCGAGAGAATGAGTATTCGTGCGCTGCTTTTTGTATCTTTTATAGCGCAAAAGCGTTCGCAAAAATGGAGACATTGTGCGTTGACTTTTTCCCTTAAATTCCCCTACTTTGAAGCGCGAGAAAGAACGATGATACCTTTGTGCAAACCGTGCCATCTGAGCAGCCAACGCGCGTTTCGAAGCGCTCCTGCGCCTGCACATCCTGCCACGTTTAATGGTCGAAGAAATTGTGTGGTTTCGCGAGTAAAACGACGACAAAAAGAACGTTTGATGATGAGATTCGTGCGCGCAAACTCGGGGAAGTATTCCGACTATTCAGAAACGTCCTCTGCGGTGAAAACGATCGTCTCCGGAATGACGGCCGTTGCCAACACCTTGAGGCAGAGGATGAAGAAGAGAGAGGAGGACGTGTCATCGTCTTTGTCTTCTTCTCCTTCTTCGTTGAAAAAACTCCGGAATGGGAATCCAGCGAGGACGGTCGAAATGCTCGAGCGTCGAATAGCGGACGAGTTTCGCGTGAAGGAATATTTATGGACCGGGGATATCGACGTCGATTTGTTCTCGCTGAAATGTGTTTTTACAGATCCGACGCTCTCGTTTACCGGGTTGGAGACGTTCAGAGATAACTTGGAGAGTTTACAGCCGAGTTTGAGACGCATCGCGCCCGAAGGAAAGAGAAGGGTCGAGTTGCGCGAGTGCGGGAAAGACGAAGACTCGGCGGACGTCGTCGTCGCCAAATGGCGAATGGTCGGCAACCTGCAATTGCCGTGGCGACCGAAAATCGACATCCAAGGCGAAACTCGATTTCAGTTTCGGAGAGAGAGAGTGGACGATGTGGAAGAAGAAGAAGAAGAGCGAGAGAGAAAGGGTGGAGAAGAGGAGGACGAGAACGAGACGTGTCTCCGCGTGGTGTCCTATCGAGAAACGTGGTCCGAAACGGCGTCCGAGGCGCTCTGGCAACTCGTCACGCCGTTCGCGCACGAGAAGGAGTAACTTTTGCAAAAGCCAAGCGCAACGAGAGTAGTAGTAGTAGCAGTAGTAGTACTCGTACTAGTTTATGTAGTCATTCGTGTAGTGTAGTCGTCCGCGCCAATCTGCCAAATATTCTTCGCTCCTCAGGCACCTCTTTTTGCTCGTCTGCGTCTCTTCAGTTTTATTCCATTACAAAACACGCAAAACACGCTCGCACGACATGCAATCATCGGGAGAAAGACTCGACGACGACAATAACGACAATACCGTTACGCGTCGTCGTTTTACTCGTCGTCGTCGCGTTGCCCCAAATGCGCGTTCGTTCTCGTCGAAAGGGTTAATAGTAAAAAACGTTCTCGTTACGTTTGCGCTTTGGCTGCTCGTTTTCTCGAGCGAAAAATCATCCTTTTGCAACGGAGATGACGACGTGAAGTGTCCGACATCAAACGAGTTCCAAACGCTCTCACCCATCACCCAACCGTCACCGATCGAGGAAATGGAATGGCTGGCTCGATACGATTACGCGAATAAAGATGATCACACGAAGAAAACGGAACGGGTGATTGCGAAATTATCGAATGGTCAAATATACCAATCGAAGGACAACGGGAAGACGTTCGCGGACGAGACGGCGGTTTTGAGAGGGTTCCAAGAGGATAAAGGATTCATAGTCGACCGGATTTTAGTTCCGAGCGATGATTTATACACGAAACGAGTGATTTTACAAGGGAATAAAGATCGGCATTGGGCGTCGAAAGATCTCGGCGACAGTTGGATACAACCGTGCGGGTTTGAAAGCGCCAACGACGACGACGCGAACAATTGTTTCAAGAGTCCGACCGGTGGGAAGTACGAACAAGGGTATAGGATTGTAGGAAGCATGGTGATGCATCCCGGCGAGCATAGGGATGGGTACATTTTGGCATTGGTGAGCCGACCGGAGTGCGAGAGGACGTATTACGACGACACGGTGACGTGCGCGAAGGATTTGATGTTGACTACGGATTTCGGGAGAACAGAGTGGAGGAATTTAACGGATTCGAGCGATAACGATATCGTTAGTTTTGTGGATTTCGACTGGGGACCAGATCCAGATCCTACGCACAGCGAAGCGAGCGTTTTGGCGACCGTGTATACGAGTAAAGAGGACTTGTGGAAATCGAGACATCATCCCGGGTTTAGTTTCGCGGTAACTTTTATACGCTCGTCGTCGTTTTTTGTGGGGAAAGATTGGTACGCGCATAAAACTCCATGCGGGAACGTGTTCGAGGTGTTAAATAAGGACGTCTACGTCGCTGCTTTGAAGGATTGCGACAAGTATTTGAAAATGTTGGAAGATTCGAAAGACATCTCGGACGAAGAGGAAAAAGAGTTGAGGTACGACCACGTGCAGTTGGAAGTGTCCACAGATAGCGGCGAGACGTTTAATCCGATATGCTTCCCAGAAAATATTCGCGCGAAATCGTTCACGATATTCGATTTCGATGCGGTTCAGAAAGGGCCGGATTTCATCAGCATCGACCACGCGGAGGAAGAAACGTCGGCGGTTGAAGGCGCCGCGCCGATGGGGAACTTGTACGCCGCGGATGATTCGTTGCGACTATTTTCCCTATCGCTTCGTAGAAACGTGCGCGAACGAGGCGTGGCGGATTTCAGCGGCGTTGCAGGCATGAATGGCGTGTTCATTGCAAACCAAATAAGCAGAGATGCGTTTAAAAGTACGTATAATTATAACGACGTGGACTATAGTAGTTATTACCAAACCTTGCAATCGTTCAACGGAGGAGGCGTGTGGCGATACATTCCCGCTCCGAAGAAAGATGCGAACGGAAACGATATTCAAGGGTGCACGGTTACGGACGACTCGAAAACAGTGTGTAGCTTACACTTGCACGGCGAAAGCGCGTGGTCTGGAGGTGAAAATTGGGAAACGCGGTTCGGCGCGGTGTATTCGCACCAATCCACGCCGGGTGTCATCATATCGACAGGAAATGTCGGGAACGTGTTATCGAAAGAAGCGAGCGAAGTGAACACGTACATCTCTCGCGATGGTGGGTACACGTGGGAAGAGACGTTACAAGGACCGCACATTTACGAGTTTGGTAACTTTGGCGCTTTAATCGTCGCGGCGAAAGAATCGAGCGTGGGGCAAACCGACGAGGTTTGGTTTTCGCGAGACGTCGGGAAGTGCTGGGAAGGCCCAATCAAGTTGAGTAAACCGATCAACGTCCACAACATTCGCACGGATGTCGTTCAGAAAGGATCGGTGTTTGTTATCCACGGCGAAGATGCGACGAAATCGGAATCGTACCAAGCCTCCGGCATCGCGTACGTCATCGATTTCGATAACTTATTGCTCAGCAACTCGACGTTTCGAGTCGATAAGTGCGACGAGAAGAACGATTACGAGACGTGGTTTCTGAATATTCCAAACCAAAAGGAGTGCAACATGGGCGAGAAAGTTGAAAGACGACGCCGGAAACGGTACGCGAGGTGTTTGAACCTTGAAGACGGCGTCGTGTCGGAACTCCAAGATACCGTTTCGCAATCTCACGTGTGCGAGTGCGAGCACATGTTTGACACGTCGTGTGAATACGGGTATTACAGAGTTCACTCGTCGCCCTCGGCTATTTCAGGGTGCGATCCGATGCCGAATGTGAACATCGAAGAGTGCGCGTACTTGATAGATAAAGGATCGATTCCGAAATCTCACGAACGGATCGTTCACGGAGACGTTTGTAACAACCCGTTAAACGCGCTCGGCGCAGAATACGACGATTTAGGCCACAAGAAAGGGAAAAAGCACAGCACGAAGCATCCTCTGTTTGGATTTATCATCTTTTGTCTCTTTGGCGGAGCTTTTTATGTGGTGTATAAATACTTTGATTTAGGCCGCTACGTACCGCACGGGTTCCGAGACGCGGTGAATGAATTCTTTGAAAACGTCATGGATTGGTTGAGAAGAATGCGGAGTAACATGGGATCATCATCAGGCGGTGGTGGTGGTGGCTTTAGACGGTTTGGCGGCGGCGGCGGTTCGAGACCAGATGGATACTTTGAACCGTTAGCGGATTTTGATGAAGACGAGATTTGAATAAAATTATTAAACGTGCGCGAGGGCTCGCGGGTTAGACGACGACGACGAAGAAAACTTATATGAATAAGTGATTAGAATGTACAGATACTTTAATAAATGTAACACAGCGCATCTTCCTTCCTCTCTCTCTATCGTCCACTATACCTAACATCGTACGCCGAAGCCGCCTGCTCTTTTGCGACGCACGAGTTACAAATTTGCCAACTCGCCATCATCGTCGATTGCGACAACGTCTCCGTCAGCGTAGAACACGCCGAACACTTCTTCCTCTCATCTTCTACCACTCCATCGTCTCCTTCTTCGCTAACCACCTCTAAAAGTTTCACGTACGGCATTTCCCTCGGTATTTTCTCCATCATCACAATCTTACAACATTTTCTCCGCTTCGCTTCCTCTTCGCTTTTCTCTAACAAATGCTCTTCCACCTCCAAATCAGTCCCTCGCAAACTCGGCAACACGTACGTCTCTAAAACCTCTAAAACTGGACAACAATCGATTGCACTGAAACCCACGAAGCAATTTTGAATTCCCACGCACGCGCCGGATTGATTTTGAATGGCCAGTATCGAAAACATGTGCCCGTTCGACGCAAGCAATTGCAACTGTTTTTGGAGTTTTGTTTTGGATAACGACGGGTTTGGCGACGACGTAAACGACGACGACGATATCTCTTTCGCGTGCAAATCGAGCAAATGAATGATTTCATTCACGTCGAAAGGGACGGCGTAGTTTGCCAGGCGATACGCGATCGATGATGATGATGATGACATTCTTTTATAAAGTGCGTACTTTTTTCTCACTTCAAATTGAAAATTTTCTTCGCTATCGTTCTATAAATCTCTCCTTCTAATGTCACACTCTCCCGTTGTTGTTGTTCTTCGTCATCTTCCGTCGTCGTCGTCATGGTTAAACTCGCCGCCACTGGCCTCCCGATATCACCGCCTCGACTGACGCCTTCCAAAATCGGCACCTCGGCTAAAACGTCCACGCCTAACTGTTTCGCGAACTCGCTTCCGCCGCGTTCGCCGAAGGGAAAATGTTTCGTTTTCCCGCCGTCCGCGCTAAAATAACTCATATTCTCCACCACGCCTAAGATTTTCGCGTCTACTTTCGCGTACATATCCACCGCTCGTCTCGCGTCGATTAAACTCAACTCGTTCGGAGTGGACACGACGATAACCCCGGATATCGGTACTTTCTGCGCCACCGTGATGTGCGCGTCTCCCGTCCCCGGCGGCATGTCTACGAACAACACGTCCAAGTCGCTCCCCCACTTTGTCTCTTGAATCAGCTTACTCAGTGCCCCCATGACCATGGGACCTCTCCACACCGCCGCTTGGTCGCGTGGGAGTAAAAATCCCATCGATTGGCACTTGACGTTGAAATTTTCCAACGGGAGCATCCGTTTCGATCCGTCTCGTTCCGTCACCACTTTCGGTTGCAAATCGCGCAAATTCATCAACAGCGGAATCGACGGCCCGAAAATATCCGCGTCTAACAGGGCGACTTTTAACCCACACTTCGCGGAGGCGATGGCGAGATTTACCGCGGTCGTCGATTTCCCGACCCCGCCTTTCCCCGAGGCCACGGCGATGATGTGTTTGCAGCGCAGAAGGGACGGAGGGAGCGGAGGTTTCTCGAACACTTTTTTCTTCTTCAACGCGGAGGTGTCGGCATCCATCACGAAGGAGGAGGACTCGGCCGAGGAAAAGAAGGAGGAATACCTTAATCGAAAACAAAAACAAAGACTTTTACGCGATGCGACGCTGCGAGAAGAGGACGCACACGCGGCGCTCTTGATTCGATCTCGCAACAGTAAACAACTCTTCATCTTCGTGCAACCAACTGTCTCGCGTTTTTCTCCCGAAATTTCGTTCAAAATGTCTCATAAAAAAGGTACGAATAGTAGAGAGATACAAGCACACCACTCTTTTCTTCTTTTACGTCGCGTTTACGCGCGTTTCTTTCGCTCTCTCTTTCTCCTCGTTTTGATCTTTCGTTTTGTTTCTTCTTTCTGCGAGAAGTGAGCGTCCATCATCATCATCATCGTCATCTTTTCTCACTACGAACACATTTTGAAAATTTGGGTGCCGAAAATCTCCCCTCGAATGTGATCTCATTCTCTCTCTCTCTCTCTGTGTTTTTGCGCGTATTAAAAGCGGAGAGAGAGAAAGAGAGAACGAGGCGCGTTCCTTTCGCGAGAGGAAGCGAACTGCAGAGGAGAGAGGCGACCCGAAGGAACTACTGCGACGTAAAGACGATCGAGAGAAAGAAGAAGGCTCTCTTTGATTTTTACTCATTTTTTTAAAATTTCTCCCTCTTTTCTCTCCGCTCCAGACCAGAAAAAGCACAGAAAGACAACAACACTATGACGACGACGAACATCGACATCTCGGCGCCAAAACCGAAAGTCAACGGCGAACAGATGGGTTTATTTTCCGGGAAGACCGTACAGTTAGTGTTGGAAACGACGAGCAACAGTGAAGGTGGTTCTGTGCTCAAAGGGAAAGCCGCGGACGGGATGGAAGTGACCGCGCACTTGGACCAGTCTTTGGGCGCGGCGCCGCGGAGTCGGTTTATCGAAGTCGAAGGCGTGGTGACTGGTCCGCAGGAGATTAAAGCGACGAACGTGGCGAGTTTTGGCGAGAGCGTGGATTTGTTCGCGTATAACGAGATGTGCAAGATGTTGCACGCGAAAGGGAGGGAGATGATTTTGTAAATCTCTTCTTCTTCGGATGCGCATACTAAACACGAGTACATTTTTAATCACAAAACACATACAAAAGTATAATATATAAATAACAAGTTATCATCAGTCCGTTATGTATGTGCATTTAAGCGACTAAAAGCTCGACCGCATCTTTACTCAGCGCGCTTTTCACGGTCTCTCGTACGTATTCTTTGAACTTTTCCCCGCCTTTCATTCCGGAAATGATCTCCGTGCCGAACCCGCTGACTAAGAGAGACCTCGCGATTTCTTTCGTCAAACCTCGGCTTTGGATGTAAAACAACTCCTCCTCTTCCAAATCGGAAACGGTGCATCCGTGCGTGCACTTGACGTCATCCGCGATGATCTGTAAATTCGGTCTGGCGTTCACCGTCGCTTTCGGCACTAACAATAAGTTTCTCGTGATTTGTTTCGCGTCGGTTCGTTGCGCGAGTTTGTTCACTCTCACGTTGCCGTCGAAAACGCCTTTACCCGAGGACGAGGAGACGATGCATCTGTGTCGTTGATCCGTCGTGCCTTCCTCGAAATCGAGAATAATCGCCGAATGTAAATCTTGCGTTTGTTTCGAGCCGGCTAAGTTGAAGCAGTTCAGTTTCGTGTCTGTTTTCTTCCCGAGTTGTTTCACTCTTAAATCGTGTCGGTGTAACTTCGCCCCGACGTTGACTTCGTTAATCTCGTACATCGAAGACTCGTTTTGTCGGACGTACGTCGCGCGAGTGTGTACGGCTTCTCGACCGTGGTCTTGCGAGAGCGAGTGAAACACGCGCGCGTTTTCTGCCAAATGTATCTCGACGACGTCGTTCGCCCAGTACCGAGAATCGTGTTTTTTCCCGGAGCCGCCGACGGTGGCGTACTTCTCAACCACGCTCACCGAACTCTTCGCGAGCGCGTCGATGAACACTCTCGCGTTCGCACCCGTCGCCAATTCCCCATCTTTTCTATCTTTCGAACTCCTCCTCGCGTGGATAATATACACGATATTCTCCACGTTCTCACTCTTCACCGTGATGCACGCGACGTTATCGCTCCTCGCGCAGCTCTTGTTGATTCTCGCGAAAATCGCGCCTTGTCCCTCAACCTCCTCGTCTTCGTCGTACGTCCCAATCGCAGTCGCGATGTCACCGCTTATCGTCCTCGAAATTGAAACCCCATTTTTGTCGTCCTCGTCGATTGAAGACCACTTCTCGGAAAACCGGCCGTTGACGAATGCGACGACTTTCGCTCCTTCCGGAACATCCGCCAAGAACGCTTTCATGTCCTCCTCTACATCCGCCTCGCTATCATCTTCTCTCACCAACGTCGCACTCGTAATCTCCGAAACGTCAAAAAAACGCCACGACTCGTCCCTGTTCGTCGGCGTTTTCGATTCCGAGAGTTGTTTCGACGCACTCGAGCGCATGCGTTCGACCCACGATTCAGACGACGATTCAGACGACACGCAGGCATCCCTCGCCTGCAGTATCCACTCGTTATCTCTTTTCTTCAGGGAAGAAGAAGACTTCGATGCTTTCGCCGTCGCCGCCCCTCCTGAAGCAGCAGCGGCGGCAGTTTTTGTCGCGCGTCTGCTCCCTCTCGTTTTCGTTTTCGTGTTGTTGATGTTGTTCTTCTCCGTGGTCGCGGAGGAGGTATCAAAAGATGACGACGATAAAAGTCGCCGCCGGCTGATTCTTCGTAAAGATGATTTGGACGAAAATGACGACGTTTTCCCCAATCCATTTTGAGAAGAAGAAGTCGACGCGAGAGTAAAGGAGGAGGACATAGTTTCGCGCCAGTTCTCTGCAGTCACAGTGAGCTTTCTTTTGGTTCTCGTTTAGTCGCGTTCTCGTTTTCAACAAAACCTGCGAGGAGGCTCAAAGTTTGCGGTGCGTGATCTCTTCAATCTTGAATCGATAAGAAGCAGAGAGAAAGACTTGTCAAGTTATTCTGAGGAGGAAAAATCTGCTCTTGTCAGAGACAAAAAAAAGGAAAAAACGTTCGCTTTTTTTTTTCCTTAAAAAAAAAAGAAATCACATTTACATTATTCGCGCGTTTAAAGAAGAAGAAACTTTGATTCATCATCAGAGCGCAATAAAACGACACCACAAAAGCACGTCTTCTTCTTCTGCGACTGCTTGTACGATGGGAGTGAGGACGAGAGCGCAAAAGAGGCGGATGAGGGAGAGAGATTTGTGGGACGTGATCGTGAATAACGACGATATAACTTTCACTCATATTCTTCCGAGATTGAATGGGACTGATATCAAATTCTTGTACGAGGTGAATACAGAGACGAGAAAGTTGATTAAGAGATCGTCTCGTGCGGGAGATGTGAAGAAGAAGTTTAATATAGAAGAGATGTCGTCGATATCGACTTTGGAAGTAGCGTGGGAGAATAAATCGTTGTGGCCGAGAGACTGGATAGATGAAGAAATATATTTCTGCTGGCAAGTTGCTGGAACGAATAAACTCGAGTTGCTCAAGTGGGCGCGAGAGGAGAAAAAGTGTAAGTTGGATGGAAGGATGATTGAAGCGGCCGCAAAACAAGGCAATATGGAAATGGTAAAGTATTGCGTTGCAAATAAGTGTCCTATCGATAAGTATGCGTGTGCAGAGGCTGCCGGAAACGGTCATCTCGAGGTACTCAAATACTTACGCGAAGAAGGCAAAGCACCTTGGGATGGGAATACTGCCGCTTGGGCGGCTCAAGAGGGTCATCTCCACATACTCGAATATCTTGTTGAGCGTAAGTATGATAGATATAACGAACGGGCGTGTCAGTGGGCGGCCAAGCACGGCCACTTGGACTGTTTGAAGTACTTACACGAAACCGCCAAAGCGCCGTGGAACTATTTGGCCGTTCGAGAAGCGCACAACAGCGAACACACCGAGTGTTTACAATACCTCCTCGACAACGACTGCCCTCTCCCAGAAGGCTGGTCTTACGAAGATGGAGAGTTACACGTGCCAGAATCAGAATCAGAATCAGAATCAGAATAATTGCACGCAGTCTTAAAGCTTGCCGCGCGCTTGTACTACAATTTAAAGAGAGAAACATAAAGAAGAAATTTTCCTCCATTTTTTCTCGACATTTCTCACAATCAGACGCAAGTATATTCTCCTTTCCAGAGAAAGAGCTTTATTCTTTACCGGAAGAAGTCATCGACATGGCGTCTTTGAAAAGAGTCTCTGGGTTTCAGCAACCACCACTTTCACCACCATCGGGAGGAGTTGCTGCTGATTCGAGAGGAGAAGAAGACGAAGAAGAAGAAGACAAAGAAGAGAAATCAGCATCCAAAGAAGTGGGGGCGGCGGCGAAAACTGTTTTTATTGAAGACGCGTCGGAAAACGCGAAACAGTGGATGATGGCGGGACTTCCGCCGCTGCCGACGACTGACAAAGAGGTGAAGAAAGAGCTGAACAAACTCATGCGACAGGAGAGTTTTACGACTTCTGCGACGACCGAGAATAAAAAAACGAATGTAAGCCGCCAGCAGGAGGTGTCGAAGCAAACGCAAAACTATTATTATTCGTCCGATTCGGACGTGCCACAAAACGCGACGAATACGACGATGAACAAATTTAATAACAAACAGACGAGCGCATTGACCTCGAATTTACGACGCGTAGATTCGACGTTGTTAGCGAACACGGTGATGTGCAGGCCAGAGGACGATCCGGACGCGAGATTGGAAGAGAGCAGCACTACCGCCAAGGACGGGAAAACGCAGACGACGATGAAAAAGTTGACGCCGGAGGATTTCGAGGCGTTGTATCTCGTCGGCCAAGGCGCGTTCGGGAAAGTGTTTCAAGTGAGGAAGAAAGATACCGGGGTTCTGTACGCGATGAAAGTGATGAAGAAAGAGGTGGTGATTGCGAAAGAGCAGATGGAATATACGAAGCAAGAGAGGGACATTTTGACGAGCATCACGCACCCGTACGTGGTAAAGTTACGATTTAGTTTCCAAACCGCGACGAAGTTGTATTTAGTTTTAGATTTTATCAACGGTGGGCACTTGTTTTATTGGATGTATCGAGAAGGGATGTTTGACGTTGGATTGACGAGATTTTACATCGCGGAAATCGTCTGCGGGATTGGACATTTGCACTCGCTGAACATCATGCACAGAGATTTGAAACCGGAGAATATTTTAGTCGATAGGGAAGGACACGTGAGAATTACCGATTTTGGTTTAGCGAAGAAGTTTAGCAGCGACGGCGAGAAAGCGAACTCGTTGGTTGGGAGCATCGATTACATGGCGCCGGAAATTTTGAAAGATAAAGGTCACGGGAAAGAGGCGGATTGGTGGTCCGTCGGCGTTTTGTTGTACGAGATGTTGATTGGGCAGTTACCTTTTCGAGGAAAAAATAAAGCGGCGATACAAAAGGCGATCACGTCGCAAAAGATTAAAATGCCGACGTTCGTGGAAAACGACGCGGCGAAATTGATTCAGAATTTAACCATGAAAGATCCGAATTTACGTTTAGGAAGCGACGTGAATCTGAAGAAAGATTCGACGTCTAAAAACGGCACCGAGGAGGTGAAGAAACACAAGTTTTTTTCGAAAATCAACTGGGCGAAGCTCGAAAAACGAGAAGTCCCGGCACCATTCGTGCCGAAAATTGACCAAGATAAAGGGGACGGGTGCGTGGCACACTTTGATAAGAAGTGGACGGACGCGAAAGTCCACGCCGAAGCCGAATCCGCGGCGGCGAGTCCGAGCTCGGCGGAGCAACACCATTTTCTCGGATTCACGTACGTTTCGCCCACTCAATTGGCGTATTTTGGGAGTAAGATGAGCATAGATGAAAACGAAAGGTTTGATGGTGATGATGATGATGAGGAGGACGACGACGATTTGAGAAAACTTACCGCCGCGACGAGGAATATGAACATGAATAATAATAATAATACTAATACGAATAGGAACAGCAAAAGCACCAAGAAGAACAACAACGGCAACAACAACAACAACAACAAAAACGACGGCGGGGACGAGGAACTTTCGTTCGACTCCGACGAAGAAACCGCTCTGGACGGTTTGAATAACGATACCACCATCAACTCCACCTTTGAGAACGACAATCGGTCTTCTTCGAAGAGCAGTAGTTTATCTTCCTCTCGCGACGAAGAAGACGACGCCATCAGACAAAGGTTTCAACAACGAACCCCACCGCCTCGTCCCAACAGCAACAACACCACCAGCGACGCCGCCGCCTCGAGCAGCGCCAACACGAGCGGAAGAACGACACCAATCTCCGTGAACAAACCAAAAGAAGGAAGCCGAAGCCAGTCGCCTTGGATGCGGTAGTTAGAGAGAGAGACGAAAGCGAGACGTCTCCGCGGCGCGTATGTAATACGTGAGAAAGCAACGATGTAGAAAAAGCTACGTGAAATAGTAGAAAGAGAGATAACAGTACCAGTATGCATGTAATATAATTATATATATATAGAGAGAGAGATGCTCGCTCGCTCGAAACATTAATCGACGCTTTGCGCATCTCGCCTATAATCGAAGCTTCTTTGAGACGAAATGCTTCAAAAACAAAGGAGAAAAGATGAGCGCAAAGATGAACTCTCCTCCTTCTCGAACGGAGGAAGGAGAGCACGAAAAGCCGTTCATCGTCACCGCCACCGTCGGCATGACTAGTTCTTCTTCTTCAAATCGTAATAACGATAATAAGATTGAGTTAATCGCGCGCACATCCACCCCGACGTTCGTGTTGAAAATGCTTTTGTGCAAAGAAGCGCAACTGAACGAATCGGATTACGATGTGCGATATAAAGGGAAAATCCTACCAACCTCCGACCCGAACACGACCTTGAAAGAGTGCGGGATAACGGGATCGTGCACTGGAATCAGTTTGTGGGAAAACGACGCGTGTAGGAGACGAAAAGTTGCGGACGAATTAGATGCGATTCGAAGGGAGAAACGAGAGCAGTTTTACGAGAAAGAGGCGGACGCGAGAGCGGAAGCGAGGAGGGAGATTGAAAGGATCAAGGCGAAGAATAGTTATTCTCCTGAGAATACTACGAATAATAATGGTGGGTTTAGTGGCCAAGCGACGATGGAGAGGCAGGATACGAGTCGGTACGGGTACGGGACTTCGTCTTCGTCGCAAAGGCAACCTTTCCCGCCTGCGGAAGAAAATCCGTATCGTCAACATCCGCAACATCAACAACACCAACGCGAATCTTCTCCAATAGTACTAGACGGCAGCAGCGACGACGACGCGCGCAACAGTAACTACACCAACTCTGCCGAGAGAAGAAACCAGCATCATCAGAACGACTACCAAAACGACTCCCGCCGACGCGCTCCTCCTCCTCCTCCTCCTCCTCCTCCCGAAATGGACGACCTCGCCAAACGCCGCGGAGCCTCGGACGAGCTCCAAAAGATCATCGCCGACGTCGACGCCATCAAATTCCGAGTCGACGACATTCTCGACGTCCACAAAAACGACCCGTCTTTAATCTCCGACGATTTGCGAAAAACCACCTTAAAAAACGCTCGAGAAGCCGCGCACTTGTTGGAAAAGAGTTTGTTACGCGCCGACGCCGTCGAATCCTACGGGTTTACCGATATCCGAGCGATGAGGAAAGGCTTAGTCGCGAGAGTGGAAAATTTGTGCGGGAAGTTAGAGCCGCTGACCAAAGAGTAGTTTAATCAATGTTGCGAGAGAAAAAGAGAGAGAGAGAGAGGGAGAGAGCACATCGCGCGTGTGGTAGTTAGTACAATTTTTAGCGTTTGAAACCGTTATCGGAAAGAGACATCAGGAAAAGAATATTCAAAATCATCACATCTCGAACGCCCTCTTTTGGGTATCTTTCCTTTCTCTCTCTCTCTCTTTTCTCTCTGGAGCGATTTCTCGACGAGAACACCGTTTACTGCTCTGTTGCTTTGTGTTTTTGGTGACGATGCGCGATTAAAAGAGCGTCGTTTGAGCCTCTTTGTTTACCGTTTGTTGTCGTCTGAGGTTTTCCCCTAACGGGAAAGAATAAATGCATCGTTTTAAGAACGCGGGCGGGGAGGACGGCGGAGAAGAAGAGGAGACGAATACTACCACTACTAATACCAAGAATGATACTACTAATACTAACAACGCTGCTCCGGGGAAAGTCAATGTTTCTTCATCCCCGTCGGAGAAGATAATAAACTACGCGTATCGTCACGGCATGAGTGGGAAAGAGTTGAAGAAACGAGCGAAAGAGTTGAAGAAACGGCAGATGTTGGAGAGAGAAACGAAACGGTTGGAGAGGCGAGAGAGGAGGAATAGCGCGACGACGACGTCGCAGGTGGAGGAAGAGGAGGCATTTTTTAACTCCGCGACGATACCGATACCGATGATGTCTGAGTACGCGTTCTCGCCGAGCTCGGCGTCGCCTCGCATGGGTAACCGTCTTCTTTTCTCGGGGTCTCCTTTGTCGCTTCCGCCGCTGTATCCAGCAGGTTTTAATAGTTACGAAAGCGATAAAGAAGTCGCGTTCGAAAGGTACGCGTCGTCTTCGTTGGATGAAAGTCGGCCGCATAACTTACTCTCCCCGACGAAATATAAACAAAATCGGAAAGAGTTGAGACGGTTGTTCGGTAAACTGGAGTTTGAAACCTTGGATAAAAGTTCGATGGATCGCGTGTTTGTGTCGTGCGAGATCGGGAAGAAATCAACAAAGACGGTGCAATTGTCGGAATTTCTCGAGACGCCGAACGCGCCTTATCACGCGGTGCGAAGAGTGGAGAGGAATAACAGCGGATGTAGAGGCGGGGTTGAGGTGCTTTGGGATGTGAACTTTGACGCCTCGGCGGCTGCTAAAGCTGAAAACGAAAGTAAGAGTCTCAATATCAACAATAACGACGACGACGACGGCGGCGGCGGCGACGAGGACTTGGGAGTTTTCGATGCCAACCTCGATGACGACGTCGACGAAGACGAGATGGAGAAAGAGAAGAGTGCCGAAAAAAAGAATCGTCACCACCTCGTCAATAACAACACCAAAGAAGACGTCTCGCCGCACGATGTGTTCCCGATAGATATATGGCGCCTCGTGTTTGCAAAACTCTCTCCCCGCGAAACCGTTGTGCTTGGAAGCGCGTGTAAAATGTTATACAACATCGCGCGAGCCGAAGAGACTCGAAACGCGCTGTTTGAAAAGCTATTCTACCGCTCCTCGGCGTGTTTAGTAGCTTCGGAGGAGTCTTCGTCTTCTTCGTCTACTGCGACGAAATCCTCCCGCAGAAGTGTCAGAGCTCCAAACTCAAACGTGTGGCGAACGGTGCGAGACTCCTATCTCGCCACAGAGCCGTGGGTTTCTTGGAACGGCGAAACCGAAAAAGATTTGCGTCGCAAAATGGTCGAGCCGTTGTTCGCAAACGTCGGTCCCTCGTTTGTTCGCGGATTAATATGCGACCAACAAACCGTGGCGAGTTATAATACATCCTCCGTGAAATTTTGGTACAACGGTCTCGGCGACGCGAAGTATAACGTCGCGGGCGGCAGGATCCAAACGTTAGAGGCAAAAGATAGCAACATTCGAGACATGTGTTTGACCGATAACTTTGTCGCTGTTTCTGAAAATTCCGGTCGACTGCGTTCGTGGTCTTCGTTGGACGGTTCGCCGTCTATTCACAGACCGATGGTCACCAAACGAGACGCGAATTCGTCGTTACTGGCATTACACGCGGATTCTATCGTTGCCTGTTGCGAGAAGAGTTGCACGGCAAAGATTCACGATTTGGCTCGAGATGCGAGCGCGTATTCGTCATCTGATTTTGCGGAAAATGTAATCATGGATTTACGCACCGCAAAAGAGCGAGACGCAAACTCGCGTTGGTACGTTCCGTTAGAAAGCGAAGGTGAAATTTTGGGCGCAACGTGCATTAGTAAAGAAGCGGTTTGGGACTCAGTCATTTGGTTTGGTACGAGTTTGGGGGTTCGTGGCATCGATTTCAATCGGAACGAAGTGAAAGAGACGATGTTGAACGATTACGGAGTAGGGGAAGACTACATGAGAAAAATAAAAGCGATCGCAGCGAGAGGGCCAGTCGTTACTGCAGCAATGGAAGGAGGGCTCGTCGTGCTAGTCGACCGGCGATCGAAAACGCAATCAAATATTCCAATCGCAACGTTCGCGCCGCCGTGGTACGAACAAGAGGGTCGTGGAAACAACAAAATTGTGAACAATTACATCTCGGAGCAAAAAACCTGCTTACATTTAGAAGACGAGCGCTTGATTTTTCATTCCGAGAGCGGGTACGAAGGCGTGTGCGTGTATGATATTCGCAAGTTTCTTGGTCCAAGAATGCGACGAGGGACGTTAGCTGTCCCGGCATGGCGCGAAGATTTAATTTCTGCGTCAATAAACGCTCGCGCGCTCCTCGGCGATGAGAACGAGAACGCGAGAGAAGAAGTAGTAGAAGGGGAATTCTCGACGACCACCGTATCGACGGTGTGCGACGTGGGGAGTTTTGGGTCGTGCGCTTCGATTCTCACGCCGTTCAACGGGAAAGGCGTACCCATAAAAGTAGGGTGTTTTGCTCGCTTTCCAAATGGGTTTTATAACAACACCGCGGCTGGTATATTTGAGAACGCGCCGATGGCGGGTGCGGGAAACGTCGTCGTAGCGCCGTATATTCCTCCAGAGAACACCATTTTGCCCGAAACGGCGGGCGGCACGCCCGCCATGAATAGTAGCAGCAGTAATAAAAGTAGCGGTAGAAACGAGGATCGCGATAAATGTTCCGTATTTATCGGTATGGAAAGGAGGGTGAAATCGGGCGATGGTGACTACAGTACCGGAGGGGTGAATAGACGTTTGGGATACGAAGAGCTTATGAATCTATCGTTGCAAGAACAAAGCGCCGCTGACAGCAAAGCGACGAGGAGGAAAAGCACGCAACCTAAGACGAGAGGAAGGTATCCAAAGAGGCAAGGTCGAAATTAAAGTCGCTACAAAGTATTTTTCTGTAGCATCTTGTAAATTATTTTTCTATTTAATATCATATTCTTGAACACTTTTTACCATCTCGGCGCTTGTCTCGCTACGTGAGTATACTTCGTTTCGCCCGCGCGCAATACTGGGACGTTGAACTTTCTCACCTCGCCCGTTTCCGCGCGACGTCCGAATGTCTTGCTTTCGACGACGAATTTGAACTCAACTTCGGTAGCCGCGGTGATGTGACCGATATCCGCGATCCATTTGTTCCCGCCTATGCTTTTCATATGGACGCAGTTCTCCGGCGTCCAACCGCCAAGTTGTTCTATATTTCCGCCAACTAAAATCGTCGCAGACGGATCATGCTCTGGTGGACTCCATCTCGCGGCGATAAGCGTCCTGCTAGTGCTGCTGCTGCTGCTAGTGCTATCATTAGTTTTGCGTAAACGCATAATGTCGAGATCGTCATCGCCACTCACATCCTCTTCTATAACCACCGTCGGTAAGGTAGAAACCGCCATGTCTATCGTCGATGTCGCCGCGGATGCAATCATCGACCGCGCGCCATCCACCATTCTCGAAAACGTCACCTTACTCTCTCTCCCTCCTTTTCTTTCCATCGACATTCCTTCACCGCTCGCCACGTTTGACGACGCTTGATGCCCGTAACTTCTCTCCTTTGGCGTAGGCAGATACATCTCAGGGTTCACGCGCGCCAGCGCGGCTACCGTCGATGCTTTCAAAGCGCGCTTGCCTGGTCCCGTCGGCGCAGACGAAGCTGAAGAAGGAGTAGTCGCTTTGGGCGGTTGAGGGCCCCTCGAAGCTTCCCCCTCCGACCCCGCGGGCGAAGACGACAAAGACGAAGACGAATCCAACCCACCATAAATCCTCGAGTCGAGCCTCACTTTCCTCTTTGCTTCCCACAATGCGATCGGCATCGCGCAAAACATGCCCAACAAAAATGCCAAGGGAGGTTTCGCGTACACCGGGACGCACACCGTATTGGTGTGCTCTTGGATAATCACCCCGCCCCTGTAATTATTTTTGGTGTTGTATTCATCATCGTAATACCTTTGCCGATGATGATGATTATTTGGCGAGAGCAAGTGCACGTTCAACTCCACGTCTCGATAATACTCGTCGCCGCCATTCGCGTTTGCATCGTCATCGTAGGAAGCATTCGTCGTCGTCATCATCATCCGCCGACTAAAGCTTTTGGGGAATCGTTTTCCCGTTTTAGAAGATAAAACGGAAGAACGGTTGGAAAAGGAGGAGGACAAAGACGACGACAAAGGCGACATCATCGCTCAAAAATGAAACGCTCTTCTCCTATTCTCGAGAGAGAGAGAGAGAGGGCACCTCCACCACCAACTACCGCGCGAAAGAGAGAGAGAGAGAGAGCAAAGAAGGTGGTGAGATATACAATAATGGAGAGCAGTTTGAGGAAAATTTTTGAAAATTTTGAATTTTTTGTTACGAACATGATGAAAGCACGTGTGTGTGTATACTTTAGAACTACAAATGAAGAGCTAATGTTGAGTGCGCTTGTGCCCTTTCAAATGACCAGATTGACGAAAAGCTTTATCGCAGACATCGCATTCGTACGGTTTCTCGCCCGTGTGAATAAGCTTGTGAACTTTCAAATGACTAGATTGACGAAATCTCTTCTCGCAAACTTCACATTCGTACGGTTTCTCGTTCGCGTGAATACGCATGTGAACTTTCAAATTATTAGAATGACGAAACTTCATCTCGCACACATCACATTCGTACGGTTTCTCGTTCGCGTGAATACGCATGTGTATAGCCAATTTAGATGGTCTATCAAACATCTTCCCGCACACATCGCACTCGTGCCCTATCTTTCTCTTCGCTCCTTCCCTAACAGTTATCTCTTCTTCTCCTTCTTCTACTCCCTCTTCTTCGTCTTCTTTTTGTATCTGAAGATGATTCGCCTCGAGACCATCCTCCTCATCATCAGGAATCCTCAAACACAACACCAAATTTGGTTCTTCTTCTTCTCTCGAAACCTTCAAAACCGTCCTCCTCGCGTTCACCGCTCTTTTCGGATGTGGACTCTTTCGTCTCGCGGTAGTATACGTATTCGTACGCGAGACTTTAGAGGGGAGGAGGAGGTTGACGCCTACGGTGCGCATGTCTTATTTTTGTGTGATCAGAAAGGAGGAGGAGAAAAAAAAAAGGACGCTCGTAAAGAAGACGAAAAACAGAAAAAAATTTAGCAGTCTTTTCAAAAAAAAAAACAAGCAAAAACCTCAAACTGTCAAAAAAGAACCCGTTGGTTTTCTCTTCTTTGTGGGGTAATTTGAGCGCACCAACGACATAAATTAATACACAGAAAGGACACATCATCACGTATAATACCATGTTGGGAACAACACCCGCCTCGACGAGCGCGTCGAGGATGAGCAACGCGAGCGCCTCGTCTTCTGTCTCTTCGCACTCTTCGTCTGTCTCTCCTTCTTCGGTTTCGTGGTATTCCCGGCGGAAAAGATTAACGAGAAGAACGAAAACACGTCAGCAGCCGATCTCCTCCGCGCGCGAGAAAACCACCGCGACTTCTTGGTCTTCTTCTTTCACTTCTTCTTCGGCGAGAAGCGGCGTAAACGACGGCAGAATGAATTCCTGGACGAACTGCTCGACGAGTTCTTCTTCTTCTTCTCTGTTTCTTAGTCGTCCTCGCGCGACGAGAGATTACGACGGAAGAGGATGTGATGAGAGTTTTTCTGCGTCGAGACGAGATCAAATCGTCGTCGTCTCGGAGGCGAAACTGCGAAACCGAAAAAATAAACATCGAACGCGTGCGATTCTTCCGGACTCGAATACCTCAGCAGAGACAGCAAATAATAGCAGTAGCACAAGCAACGGAATCGAACAGGTGGAAGGCGCGCAACCGCTGGACGAAACGTACGCGATTCCGGGCGTCCCGCCTCTCGCGAGCGACCAAGAGGCGAAGAGAGACGCCGTGCGAAGAGTGTCTCGGTTGAGCTCTTTAGTCGCGTTGAAAGATTTGTATCGAGAACTCATCGAAGCGGCTACTTTATTGGAAGAGCTGAAAGATTTCGACGCGACGCCTCTGCAGGATGATTTGAAAGGGTCGTTTGAGTACTCCGATACGAGCGGCGGCCAATCCTCTCAACAAGACGGGGAAACCGTGGTGAGTTTAGAAAAGAGATGTTCCAACTTTGAAGCGGTGTTGGAGCAAGTGGAGAATATCTTTCAAAGTCGCGAGCGGTTGCAAGAGAAGCTTGGGTTTATGGACGCGCCTTTGACCGCCCTGACGACGATGTTGACGTCGTCTTTGAAGTCCTCCAACGACGAGGACGATATTGAAGACGCCTTATCCGCGAAGAAGAATAACGCGTGGGAGATTGCGTTCGACGAGGACAAGGCGAAAGAGGACAAGGAGGTCGTCATCGATACTGTCAAAAAGTACGACAAAGAGTTGGAGGCGCTAGGGAACACATTCATGGAGAAGTGCGCATTCGGAACGGAAGTGCAAGCGGTGAGAGATCGATTGGAACGCGTGAAAGAATACTCAATCGACGAGCAAAGTCCAGGCGAGTACGCCGGCGGCGACGGCATGGGAGGATACGGCGAAGGAGGTTCGAGCGAATCACCGAGCTCTTCTCCCACAAAACTTCGCAGACCGTTAGTAAGAACCGTCGAACGCGTGGAGCGATCGTTGAAATCACCGAGAGTAAAGAACGTCGTCAATAAGGTTTTAGAACCGGAAGTGAGAAAATCGGTGAGAGAAAAGCCGGGTCAAGCTATTCAATCCGTGGCGAGTTATTCCAAAAACGTCTGGGTTCGCCTCAACGGTGGCGACCCAGAGGACGAGCTAGACGCGTCCACCGCGAAGCTCGCGCAAGGAGTAGTCTCGAATCTCCCGAAACCGAAATCGTTGAAAACGGAGAAGGAAAAACTCATCTTGCGCTTATTGATTGAAGTGCAAGACCGAGATAAAATGTTTCTGGAAGTCATGAAAGCACGAGACGCGATCGCCAAGGAAGGCAAAGACTCGTTGTCTCGCGTTCGTTTGGCGGAAAAAGTCCGAAAGTCTGAGGAGCGAGTTTCTTTAATGCGTCGCGTCTTTGCCGTTCGAACGTTACAAACGGAAATGGAGAAAATTTTGGTCGCTTTAGACGACGAGGCGTGCGAAGCGCCCGATCGAGCCAGTTTAAGTGAGTTGGGTTTGCTCGTCGCCGAGTTCGGTAAAATGGACGCGCAGTTACGCAAGCTCGTCAGTTTAGTCGATCGAAAAGAAGTATTTTTAATCGAAGACGAAGTTTTGGCGCAACTCGCGGAGGATATCCCGGATATGAAGTCTCGATTAGGCATCCAGGACGGCGGCGATTCGCCGGCGCTCTCGTTGGAAATCCAAACCGAACGGTTCAAAGCTTCCGTCAACGACGCCGGGTCGAAATTGAAAGAAGGCGCGGTGTTCCTCTTCCGCGGGTTCAAGCTCCTCTTCTCCGATTTAGGCGCCACCGGCCGCCTTTTCGGCGTCGCCTTGTTAGGCACCTCCTTGAAACCTCGCGAAGTCCAAACCGTTCGCCAAACGTTTTTGGATCTGTTCACCTTCATTCCTTTCATCATCATCCTCATCACCCCCATCACGCCGTTAGGCCACGTGTTGGTGTACTCCTTCATTCAAAAATACTTCCCAATGCTCTTTCCGTCGCAGTTCACCGCGCGAAGACAAGCTTTGATGCAAAAATACGACGAATTAAGAGCCGAGTTAAAAGAAGCTCGACGCATCGCCGAACAACGCGAAGAGGACGACACGGTGAAAACCGCCATGGCCGCGGTCGCCTCCGTGAAAGGATTAATCGAACACAAAGATCGCGCCGAGTTTTCCGACATCGACGATAAAATGGCAAACATGAGCGTCGACGATGGAGACGACGAAAGCGAAAGCAGCATCACCGGATAGTAACTTATATAAAAGTGTTTCAAACTGTTGTAATAGAAGAAAAAAGCAGATTTGATGCCAAAAGGACGGACGTTTTCTCTCCATAAAAAAGATGCATCACGCTCTTCTAAAAAGTATTCCGAGACTCTTATTATTCACTCCTTCCTGCAAGAGCGGCGGTAAAAACATCGTCAGAAGAAGAGGCGCGATGACCACCACCAATTTCGCTTCTTTGTCTTCTTTGAATCAAGTGTCTTTCGCCGTCCCTGGTCTCGAAATCATCGACCATTCGTTCACCGTTCCGTTGCATCACGCGAAACTCGAGTACAATAAAACGAACGAAAAGATACAAATATTCGTCCGCGAAATCGTCAGTTCGGCGAATAAAGCTTCTGAGAAAAGAGAGACATTAAAAACCGCGCTGTATTTACAAGGCGGGCCTGGATTTGAATGCGCGAGAGTGCAAGAAATAGGCGGTTGGATTGGACACTTGGCGAAGGAGAAGAACATGCGAGTGTTATTACTTGACCAACGAGGGACCGGGCGCTCGTCGCCGATGACAAGACAAAAGTTACTCAGAGAAGAAAATTCAATAGACGAGACGTTGCAATACTATCGAGCGGATTCTATCGTGGAAGATTGCGAATTCGTTAGGAAAGAAATGCTCGGAGAGGAGAAGAAATACGACGTCGTTCTCGGGCAATCTTTCGGAGGATTCTGTTTGACGACGTATTTGAGCAGGTACGGGAACGAGGCGATAGATATGGCGTTGTTGACTGGCGGGGTGCCACCATTGTGTAATAAAGATCCGAAAGACTCGTACGTTAAGTTATTAGATCGAGTGAAGACGCAAACGAAGAAGTATTATTCGAGATTTCCGAGAGATAAGGAGATTATGAAAGAGCTCGCGAAATTGTGCGACGCCAAGGAACGGGTGAAAACGTTAAACGGGAACATCGTCAGCGCCAGAGGAGTTCAGGCCTTAGGATTTTCGTTAGGTACCGCCGGTGGGTTCGAGAGGCTGCATTACATGTTAGAGAACGCGATTTGCGAGGAGAATGGAAAAAGAAGAGTGTCGGATGAGTTTATGAACGCGTTCGATAAGTTCCACCCGTTTGATTCGAACCCGTTGTACGCGTTGATGCACGAATCTATTTATATGAATGGCGATAACAACAGTTCAAATTGGGCTGCCGAGCGTGCGATAAAAGAAAGAGCGAGCGATTGGGACCCAGTCGCGCCCGAACACGGGGACGATGGTGTTTTGTTCACCGGCGAGATGGTCTTGCCGTTCTTTTACGACGAACTGTCCTATTTGCAGCCGATGAAGCGCGTCGCGCAGGCGTTGCAAGACCGAACGGATTGGCCGAAACTGTACGATTTAGAGAAATTGAGAACGTGTAAAACGAAAACTGCGTGCGCGTTATATTTGGACGACATGTTCGTCGATTTTGATTTAGCCATGGATGTCGTCAATAACTACATGGGTCCGAACGTGCGAGTGTATGCGACGAACGAGTACATGCACTCGGGCATTCGAGAAGACGGGAAAAGAATCATCGATAAGATGATTGCCATGTTAGACGATTCCGATCCTTTGAGATAGATAGATGTGTGGTAAATTATTAGGTGTACCAGGGTACGTAGCAGCTACAACTAATCACTACTGCGCAGTTTAAAGCCGTCTGGCTTTTCAAAATCGAGCCCTTCGGCCCAAGACACGTCCTCGTCCCATAACTCTTCGAGCGTTTTAAATTCCTTTGTCGGTCCGGTGTGAAAAGAGCCGTGTTGCAATCGATACTGTTCCTCGATGCTATCTATTTTCGCTAAATCCTCCGAAGAGATGACAATATCCAGCGCTTCTTTATTTTCTCTCAACCTTTCTTTGTTCACGGTTTTCGGCAACGGCACCGTACCTCGATGAAACACCGCCCAATTGAGACATATCTGCGCCGGAGTCGCGCCGTACTTCTCCGCTAACTCTACAACTATAGGATTCGATAAAGGCGGCGCACCGGACCGTTTTCGATTTAAACCGTCCGAGGAAAACTGGTCGCCCGAACCCAACGGCCCGTAACATTGCACCACGATATCGTTCTCTTTACAAAACTCGACCAAATCGTCTTGCCTCCAGTTCGGATGGCACTCTATTTGGTTCACGCTCGGTTTGATTTCGCAACACCTCAGCAACTGTTCCAACTTCTTCCTCGAAAAGTTTGACACGCCAATTCTTTCCACCAAACCTTTCCTCACCAAACGCTCCAACGCTTTCCATTGCGCCTCGATCGACCCGCTCGTCGTCACCGGCCACTGGAGTAACATCAAATCCAGTTTCTCTATCCTCAACTCTTTCAACTGCCTCTTCGTTTCTTCCTCGAACTTCTCCGGCGGTAAGGAATACGTCATCAACTTTGACGTCACGTGCACATCCTCTCGCTTACCTCCGTTTATGTCCTTCACATAAAGTTCGATGGCCTCCCCGACTTCTCTCTGATTCTGGTACACCGGAGCAGAGTCGATGTGTCGGCACAAACCAGACGCTAAAGCTTCGAAAACGATGTCTTTGGTCACGCCGGGAGAGGATTTCCACGTTCCTAATCCCATCCAACCGTGCGACGTGTTCTGCAGCGTCGTATTCATCGCGTTTGTCTCACTTTTTCCGTTCGTCGTCGTTTCTCTCATCTCCGTTGGTATTCCCCGCGTTGAGAATGATTCTCGCCCCGGAGGCGACGAACCAACCCGCGGCGACGACGGTGGTGACGCCGAGCGAAGCGGCGACGAGTTTTTGCGCGCCGTCTGCGAGTTGTTTCGTGCTCATAAAACTTCTTAGTATCGGTGTGTTTGTTTGTGACGACGAGATACTGTTGTGCTTTTTCCAACAAACAACTCAAATTTTCTTCTTATTCGCGTATATTTATATTACAACCATAATTTCTCTCTCATCCTCATCAGGACGACGGACTTTTTCTTATTAAAAGTCGTCTTCGTCGCTTCCCCAGGCGTCGTCGGCGGCGCCGGATTGATTTCCGGTCGCGGCGTTGGCACTCGTCACGAGCATGGATTTGAACTTGTCGTCGACGGAGATGATACCGCCCGAGTCGGTTTCTGTTTTCGATTGGTCGGCGCTTCGCTCTTCCCTCCACGCTCTTTGCGCTTCTTTTTCTTTCGCTCTGGCTTCTTTACCGGTGGCGAAAGCAAACGCGTTGCCGCTTTCGAGCTCTTGTAAAGCGCGTTTGATTTGCGAGACGATGAAAGCGTCCGAGTCTGTGTAAAAGGACGTGGCTCTACCAGTCATGCCGTTTCGTCCGGTACGACCGATTCTGTGGACGTAATCTTCAAAGTTCCTCGGCAAGTCCATGTTCACGACGTGTTGGACGCCTTTGACGTCCAATCCTCTCGCCGCGACGTCCGTAGCGACCAAGACGGAACACAAGCCTCTGGTAAAATCCTTCAAAGCTGCTTCGCGTTCGCCTTGCGTTCTCCCGCCGTGTAAAGACGCCGTAGCCACACCTTCCGCGTTCAACATATCCGCCACGTCTTCCGCTTTCGCTTTACGTTCGACAAACACGATGGACATCGGCGGCGCGTTGCCGTGCGCGACCGATTCCATCTTCTCCTCCACGAGCATCCGACACAATCGATCGATTTTTGCGACATCGTTCGGTACTTTTTCTAAACTCTGCGCCACGTTCGAGGTTGGCGCCGAGACTGTGCCTACTTTCACTTTTACTGGTTTCACTAAATACTCTCCGGCTAAAACTTCAACTTCCGGCGGCATCGTCGCGCTAAACAACAACGTTTGCCTCGGTTTCGGAGTCGCGTTTAAAATCTCTAAAATTTGTTGTTCAAAACCCATATCTAACATCCGATCGGCTTCGTCCAAGACTAGAAACGACGCGCGTCGTAAATTGGTGTTATTTTGGTGTATGTGATCGATCAACCTCCCCGGCGTGGCGACCACGCACTCGACGCCGTTTCTCAAATCGCCTCTCTGTTCGTTCATGCTCGACCCACCAACGACGATAGTCGTCTTAAAGCGTCTCTTATCGATCGCTTGCGAAAACGCTTTCGTCTCTTTCTCGATTTGTTGCGCCAACTCTCTCGTCGGCGCTAAAACAATCGCCGTCGGTCCGTCTCCTCTTCTCGTCGCGCCGTACGCGTCCGAAATCGACACGCAGTAATGAATCATCGGTATCGCAAACGCGGCTGTTTTCCCGCTCCCAGTCTCCGCGCACCCCAGGACATCGCTCCCGGATAATATCACCGGTATCCCTTGCGCCTGTATCGGCGTCGGCTTATCGAACCCGTGCGCTTTAATCGACAAGGCAATCTCTCTGTCCAATTTCATGTCCTCGAAGCTCTCGATCGGGGCGTACTCGTTCGTGTCTTCTTCCGGGCTTTCCGCGAGAACGTTTAGCCGTTCTCTCATGTCCTCGATTTGTGATTTGGTTAGGTTTAGAACGCGTTCCGACGGTTGCCATTTTGTCTTCGTCTTTATTTTGTTCGTCGTGGTATTATCCTCAGCCGCCGTTGTTGTTCTCGAACGATGTTGTTGATGATTCGACCTTTCCCCGGCGGAAGGGCCAAAGCCGCCGCTGTCGTCGTTGTTAAAGGCACCATTACCACCACCACTTAAAGAAGAAGTTGATTCTGTCGCGTCTGAGGCGCGCAGGTGCGGTGGCACGTATCCTCCTCCCATGCTTTCTGCCGCTCTTTTCCTCGTTTTTGCTGCTTTTTTGTTCTCACACGCGGTCGATGTAAAAAGCAGAAACGACCAAACCACAGGAAAACCACATTTTCCTTCCTTATAAAATAACTACAAATTTAGCGCATAATAATACACACACATAACTTTTAAAATATGCCGAAAGAAAGCAGACAACCGTGCAGGTGCGAATAATTATACGCGTTGTTTATTATTGGTTTTAGGAGAGATGCGGTGGCGTTTCTCGTTTCGCGTCGCGTCGTTCTCTTCGGCGTTCGTTTTGACGATGGTGATGATGAGATTTTTGATGCGCAAAGCGCGAATTTTTTGTTGGGGTGAGAAAGAGAGAGAGAAAGGAGAACGCGATCGGTGCGAAGGATGGATGACTGTGCAAACGCATAAAACGTGACGCGAGATGTGTGTTTCGCGTTTTTCTGCGCGAGGTGCCGTTCGCGACAGGCCCGTTCGAGGAGGATTCCGACGGGAGAGATTCCTTTTTTTCTCCCTCTTTCTCCAGCCGGCGGTGGTGTACAAAGCCCCATCCATTTTCCAAAATGCTTCTTCTTTGTCTTCTTCTTGTTCTGACCTCACTCTTTCTCTTCTTTCTTCTTTTAAAAACAACGAAAACTGTAAACAGATTATACGTCCGTGGCGTCATTTTGGGGTACAAAAGAGCGCGAACGAACCAATACGAAAACACCTCTCTGATCAAGTTGGAAAACGTTCCGGACAAATCCTCCACCTCGTTTTACTTGGGGAAGAAATTGTGCTACGTGTACAAGGCGCACACGAAGAAACAAGGGACGGTGTACAGAACCATGTGGGGTAAGGTGACGAGAGCACACGGGACGTCTGGGGTTGTTCGCGCGCAGTTCAAGCACAACTTGCCGCCGACCAGCATCGGGGGTAAGATCAGATGCATGTTGTATCCGAGCAACATCTAATAACGCCAGAGCGCGCTTGAGAGATTTAGCCAAACACAGTCCTAGAATAATATTAATACTTGAATTACTACACTTAGCCTAAACAACTACTATAACTACCACTACCACTACCACTACTACTTCTATTCTAAAATTGATTCTTCCACGCTTGGACGAACACTCTGCCTTGCGTCAGCAGCGGCGGCGTTCGTTGCAACTCCTCTCGAAACACGTCGAAATCGTATTTTTCCAACTTTTCCAACCACCTCTCCGTCGTCGTCGCTTGCAACAGTAATTTCGCCATGTGCGGGTACTTCTCGCCTAACTTATTCTCCGTAAAATTCCTTCTCGCCGCGGCTAAGTGCCCGACTGCGGCGCTCGCGATTTTATGCGTCACGTTTTTAACGCGTTCGTCTCCGACTTTACCTTCGTACACAGTCTCCGCGCTTAAATTCTCCTCCGCTAACAAATCCATCGGAAAATACGTCTTCCTATTCCTCGCGTTTATCTTCGCCCCTCTCAAACTGTTCGTCAACCCAATCGCGGTCCCTAAGTGCGACGCCACGTGATCGCTCGCCATCGACCGAATATTCTCGCAGTCTAAAGTCACCAACAAAAAATTCCCGTGCGTTTCTCTCGCGAACAGTTCTAAATCCTTCGTCGCGTCGAACGCGTTCGATCCTTTCTCCACGTCCTCCATTCGTGCTTCGATCGCTCTTTTAATCCACGTCACGTATCTCGTCTCGTTAAACGAAGGATCGGATCCCATGACTTCTTTCGCGTGCGTCGCGACCGCGTTTATACATCTCGCGATCGGATGTTCCGGAACGCGCGATTTTTTCCTCCTTGTCGTTACAGGCGTAAACATGCTTTCCAAATGGTCCATCCACCATCGCAACTTTACCAGCGCGATATCTTTATTCTCTTCTCCTCCTGAATGCGTGCCAATCCCGGCGGTTTCGCAGTTCAACGCTCTCAACGCTAACGGTCCGGCGCGTCTCGAGGCGTCGATGGCGTTCGTGCACAGGTAGGTTTCGTAATCGTTTTGGCGTAACGTCGCGGCGCAGTGACGGAAATCTTCCCGCAACTGTGCAATTTTATTCTCATCGGAGTCGTTGTTTTTGTTGTTGTTGTTCAGAGTCGTTAAAGGTCTTCGAAAAGAGGAGGATGATAACGACGACGAAGACGCGCTGCAGACAAAAAAGCGACGACTCCCGACGAAAGAAACCAGCGCGCGATGACTTCGAGAAGACGACGACAACATCAGTGATGAAAGTGCATCTCACTCTTCTTGAAGGAAAAAGAATGAGGAAAGAAACGTCTTTTTTCAAGTCTTTTTTCTCATCACATGTATAATAATAATAATAAACAAAACATCATATATATATCTTTTACTACTCTTACAAGCTCATCAAAACCTCTCGTATGGCGATGACGTCCGCGTGGTCGTCGCCTAATTGTTGCTTTTGCAGAACCAACGCGCGTTCTAACAACGGCTTCCCTTTATTAGTTTCGCCTAAATCTAATCTGCAAATCGCCAAGTCGGTGAGCGTTTGAACGGAACTCGGATGGTCGTCGCCAAGGGCGTTTTCTTGGATGCGCAAGGCTTGTTCGTATAAAGGGACCGCGCCGAGGTAGTCTTCTTGGTCGGATTTCGCGGCGGCGAGGTCGACGAGAACGCGCGCGTAGTCTGGATGGCGGGTGCCTTTGGTGACGGAGAGCGCGGAGAGTTCGCGTTGGAGTTCTTCGATGGACGGGTAATCGTCTTCGTCTTCGTCGTCGTCGTTGGAATCATCATCGGAGTCATCTTCAGAATCGACTTCGGGTTGTTTTTCTCCTTCGCGCGGACGAGAGAATATCGCTTTATCGGTTTCACTCGCGGCGCTCTTCTTCTTAAACTCAAACGAGTTTGACGGCGCTTCGAATACTTTCGAAGCCGCTTCTTTTTCTACCGCTACTCTACTACTACTCGTTTGATTCTTCGTCGCCGATTCACTCGGTTTCTTTTTCAAATCGATGATTACTTCGTCGTCGTTATTCTTATTTTTATCCTCGACTGATGATACTTTTGCATCTACCGCGCGTTCGACGGCGTCGCGAATTGAACTCTTCAACGTTTTCGGTAGCTTATCGCGCACTTTGCTCCTACCGGTAAACGTCCCGATGAACGCCAACGATTCTACCGCGGCTTTCCTTACCTCGCCAGAATTGTTTTCCAAGTTTTCACAACAAAACGTCAACGCTTTAGACGCAGCGTTGACCGCGTGCACACCGTGAGACGTGTTCATACCGAAACTAGAGCAAATCAAGCCGAGCGTTTCTAAGCGCTTGACCATCGCGCGCGGGGCGACTGGTTTTGACGAGGCAGACGAAACGATCGAAGACGACGACGAGGACGAGCGACCAGAGGACCCTTTCCCTTTCCCTCCAGAGCTACCGACTTTCTTCTTTTGCGCTTCGACTATCTTCTCTAAAATGATGAACGATTCGTGCTGTTTTTCCACCGTGGAGGCAACGTGCGCGAGCGTTTCTTTCGCCGCATCTCTCGCCCGCGCGTGCGCTTCGGCTAAACGTTCGAGCAGGAAAGGCACAACTTCAATGGAAAGAACGGCCGAGACGTTGGTGCTACCGCTACTTTTGGCGTTAAAGTTTGTTTTTTCGCAACAAAACGTGCACAGAATTCGGAGCGTTTCGCACGCGCGAATGAACGCCGATGCTATTTTGTCGCAAAGACACTTTTGCGCCAGAACGCGACAGACCGAGACGAAGAATTGATTCGTATCCTCCACGGTAACACTTTTTGCACTGAGTAGAACCGTGTTCATTTCAGTCAAAGCGGCGTCTCGCGTGCGCCATCGTTCGCTTTTGATGAGTCTCGCAACTACATCCGCGCTAAACATAGCGAACATCGGTTCCATGTCTCTTTCTTCGCTCGCGGAGAGTTGCAACGTTTCTTCCTCCTCCTCGGCGGTGGTTGTCTGAGGAGTGCTGTTCTCCCCGTTCTTCATTATTTCCGATCCAAGAGAGGAAAATCTACTGACTGGAGTGAAAGAAGATCCGCCGTCGCCGTCGCTGTTCCCAGTTTGTAAACCTGGCGACGTCGGCGGAGACTTTGCGCGACCACTCGCGCGTGCAGGGATTTCATCGTTCGATAACCCAATAGCGCTGGCGTCGTCGGGCCGCGTGTTTGTGTTTTCGGAAAGCGGAAACTGCGCGGCAACACTCTTCCCTTTCGCGCCGCCGTCGTCTGGGTCAAAATCGAACGACTTATTAGTCGCATTAACGACGATCTCGTTTCCATTCTCGTCGTTTTTCACGCGCATGCCTAAGATTGGACTACTCGCCGCGCTATTATTGTTGTTGTTATTTTGATGCGTCGTCGTCGTGCTTTTCTCAAACGCGTCGAAATCCATCTTTTCAATTTCAGCTTTTAACGTTTTCGCCGTGTCGTAATCTTCCAACCTGACCGCGTTCATTTTCTTCGCTTCGAGTGCAGCTACCGCGGCACCAAACTTACGCAAACGACTCATCACGTCTCTCAATCGCTTCGCTTCGTCGTAATCTTCCACTTCCACTGCTTTTTGTTTCAACGCTTGCGTCTCTTGGATTCGTCTGGCCGTTTTCGCGTCGCACGGCGCGTTTTCAAACATCGGCGGCGACGTGAACGTGGTATTCGTCGTCGCGTTGTTTTTTCGCGTCGTGGTGGTAAACGAGGACGACGGATGCATCGAGCGTGCGTTTGAATTCACAATTTTCGCCTCCGGTGTTCTCGCGGCCGCTGCAAAAAGACTGTTGTTGGCGTTGTTGGCGTTGGCCATTTTTTGCTCGAGCGTCATCCCGATAATCTGAATCTTCGCGATGCCAATCTGCTTGTGTTCGTTCTTCTCGTTCACGTACGCCTCGTCAAACTCTAGCTTCAACCCAACGCAGTTCTCTGCCACTAAATGTATCGTCTTCAACTCTCTCGCGTAAAAATTACTCTCTCTGTTCTCCGTAAACGACACGTACCCGAGCTTCTTCGTCTCTTCTGTACCGGTCTTTTCGTTCACCGTTACCGCCGAGACGTGTACTTTAGAGGCGATTTTATACGCGTGCGAGGTGAGCAACAGTCGATGTACCGTCGCTTTTTTGTTCACAAGTTTCAATATCAGCGTTTGTTTTTCGTTTTGAGTCGGATTTTTTCTCGAGCACCACCCTGCGGATGTTGATGCTCCTCCCGTTGTTTTCTTCTTTGGGTCCTCGTTTTCGGTCGTCGTCGTCAGAGGTGAAGAATTTTGAGTCATCTCCGTCGTTGTTGATGTTTCACCATCCAAAGCCGGCGATAAACGCTCCTCCAGATTCGCCGCTTTAGCGTTTTCATCCTAACAGTAGTAATAATAATAACAACAAGAAGAACACAAAAAAGAGTGAGTCATCGTAACGCGCAAAACGTAACACAAAAGTCAACATTTTTGAATAATTTTCCAAATTCCCCGTTGATACAACGAACGAAACGACGGGTAAACGCGAGACGAGAAAGACGAGAAAAAGAGTAGAAAACACAGAAGGAGGTGCACTCCTGATGATACTCATTAGTAGTAGCATATAATACCTCGCTCGTCACCGAAACGACGGTAAACGGAAGTCGAAAGGAAGTGGTGGTCGTTGGTGTCGGTGATGTCATCCTTCTTCTTTTTTTCTGACGAAAATGAAGCAAAACTGTTGCAAAAGTTTTAATAAATGGTAGTATTAAAATCCTATCGCTGTGCGCTATTATACGCGGCAGAAGCGGCGGCGGCGTGGAATTCGTCGACGATTTGCCCTTTGTCGTCTTTGTCGTTAGGGTCGTCGCCGTCGAGGAGCGTATTCTCGTCGTCGCTTCGGGTGGGACTTTTATCGTAGTCTCCCGTTGGCGAGTCTGACATCATGGTCGAGAAGAAGTTTCGGACGACTTGCCAGCCTTTACTGTTGGACGTTTGGGTGGTTTCCTCCGTTTTTGAAGTCGTCGTCTTTTCGGCGGCGGAAGAAAAAAGCATTCGCTGCCTTCTCTCCTTCTCTTCTTCTTCTCCGAATCGAGGCGCAGCGTTGGCGAGCATTGATTGTTTCTCTTTCTTGTTTTTTGCGCCTTCTGCGACGCTTCGTTTGAACTCTGAACCGGGTGAAAGCACTCCTCGCGTTGGATGATGCCGCGAGGGCGAATTCATCAAGTCGACGCTCGTCACGCGACGGAACCTGTTGGCCACTTCGTGCATAGTTTCCATTCGTTCCGCTTTCATTCGTTCGCAAATCTCTAAAATCGCGGATTCGTACACCATCGGTATGTGATCGGTCATCATTCTCGTGCTTAAAGGAATGTCCGTGAACGCTGTCGCGTGTTTCGGTTGCGCCACAGGACGTTGGCTGGACAGTCGGCGCAAGTGAATCACGCGTCCTGGTTGCACGAGGAAATCGCTTCCCGAATGGTCGCGAAGTTCCAATCCGCTCTGGTCGCCTAAATCTTGCCAGCTTGTTTGATCCGAATCTCTCTTCTTCGATTTTTCCGCACCTTCGGTACCACCGTTCGTCGTCGTCGCATCGTCGGCACTTTCGTCTACCTCGCCGCCGTCGGTTTTATTAGCTTCGCCGTTGCTATTTCTATTCGTCAGCTCTATTTGTTCGCTAGTGGTTTCGCTAATGCTATTGCTTCTGCTTGAATTTTGTAATCCGTTGGCAACTTCACGAAATGCGCCTCCGATGGACTTCAGCATTGGTTGCGCGGGAGAGGCGGCATTTAACCGTCTCAGAAGTCGGCGCACGGAGGCATAACATAACCTCGGAATGACATCTTTCCCAGCGACAACCGACGTCACGTAGTCTTGACACTTCAACGATAAATCCAAAGTAACCACCGCCGGCGAGGCGAAGGAAACGACCGTGCAGTTATGCATGACAGACGCAATAGCGCCTTCGCTGTTTGGTAAACCCTCGACACCTTTTTGCGCGGCGCTTATGACATCAACGTCACCAGATCGTAAAAGCATGGCGACGCACACGGCGACAGCTGCACCCATAGAGTGTCCGGTGAGTAACACTTTGAAATCTGGATTTTCGTAACACGCTCTCGTCATTTGCGGCAATCTCGTGGAGATAATTTGCCACGCAGACATGACGACGCCGCTGTGCGCGAACCCTCCGAGGAAAGGCACAGACGTCGAACACGCATCCGTGATGAAATCACTTCCATTCGCGGTACCTCGAATGGCTAAGACCACCAATTTCTCGTTTCGGTCGACGGCGACGTAAGATGCCGGAGAGAATTGTAGCGTTTCCCAATCGGCGACTAATATATCTTCGGGCGAAACATTCGCGTGTTTTGCTGCAGTTTCCGTAATTTTGTCGTGCAAAACGTCCGGATCTTTCTCGTTTTGAATCTCTACGTGTTTCGCAAACGTCGCAAACTTTTCCTTATTCGAAGCGTTCATGAGCAAAGCAGAAAGCGTTCCGTACGCGGCAGACGCGTGTCGTAACGCAGGTTTTAATTCTTCCATAGCTTCCAGCGATACTTCTCCGTCTCTTCTGACGGAGATATTGTTAACGCTAGCGTTACCACTCGCGTTGGCGTTGTTGTTATTGTTGTCAAAAAACAACGCCTCGTCGTGCATTTCATCTTCGTCGTCGCCGTATAAATACTGTTTCGACGTCTTCTTCAATCTCGCCTCCGCGCGTTGTTCTCTCCACAGCATAATACCCGCGATTGGGTCAAATATCGTCATACCTTCAACACCCAACGGTTTCAACTCTTTCATGAGCATAGTCATCACTCGAATCATCGCGCGATTAAACTCGACAATTTCCCACATGGACGAAGGGATAGTCACACCGGAGACTTTCTTCAAATCTTGTTTCTTTCTGAAGTTGCTACTTCCACCTTCTTTCTTTATCGGCGTCGACGTCGGCGTCGGTGTTGGCGTCGGAGCTCCTAATTTTTGCGCGGTTTCTACTTCTCCTCCTTCTTTCTTCATCATCGTCGTCTTCTGCGCCTCTTCCTTGGCCTCTTCCTCGAGCGCGAGCAAGACGTCCTCGGGAATTTCAGAAGGATCTCTCGAGTGCGTCGTCCTCATGAGCGTCTCGTCGTCCATCTTTTCCGGCAACACTGGCAGCGTTCTTCCTTTCTCGTCTTTTGCCATGATGACATTTGACGGCGCTCGCAAGACGATCCCGCCCGGTAACTTCTTCGACGCGTTCGTCCCTTTCGTCCTCTCTAAAACCGTCTCAATCGTTGACTTTTCTGTTTTTTCGCTCTTCTTCTCGCCGCCTTCTCCGCCACCGCTATCTTGCACTTCTTCCGCACTCGTCGACACCCACTTCGCGCCTCTCGGCGGCACGAACCCGCCCAAATCGTCAAACAAATAATCCGCGGGATTCTCGCCGTAGCGGTCCGTCCCGAATTGAAACAGCGAAAACCCGCCGCCGCTGCCGAAGCCGCCTTTCTTTTTCTTCTCCTCTACTTCTTCCTCCCCGTTGTCTTTTAATTCTGCTTCTTCTCTGAACAACTTTTCCAGTCGTTTCAAGTTTGGCGAGCATCCGTTCGGGTGGTTTTCCTCGAAATCCTCCAAACCGTCCTCCTCTTCGTCTTTGGTGACCGATTCTGGTTCGAACGCCATGAACTTTTGAAACGCGTTTTTCTTCTTCGTCTTCTCATTTTCGGTGGCGTCCGATTTCTCGAAGAACGATCTGAACGAAAAGTTCGGCGTCACGCTTCTCTTTTGCTCTTCCTCTTCGTCTGCATCCTCCCGCCGACGCGCAAAATCCGCAGCTTCGTCTGCGCTCATTTTTACTCAAACGTGAGGCAAAAGAGCGGCTAGAAAACAACAACACCCATCTCGTGCATCTCCCTCCTAAACGCGTCGTCGTTTACCTCTCAACGCTCTTTTCGTCGTCGTCGTCGTTGAGACGCTTTCCTCCTCTCTGAATGTGATGCTTTGCGTCGTTGCGAATGTGTCGCGAATGCGAAAATGTGTGACGATTCAAGTAAGTTGCCTCTCTGGTGGTACATTTTTACTAAAATAATCGCAAATACTACGCTACGCTAAATTCGCCTAAACTCTCTACTGTTATAAAATATCTTTACAGGAACCGAAATACACGCCAACCATTGCGTCTCTGGTGGTCACCTGCGCGTGGTTGTGGTGATGATGATGATTGGCGTTCCAAAAACCGTAGGCGTAGTGTCTCGAGGCGAGAAGTTTCGCCGCGACGACTATTTCGCCTTCGATGGAATCGGTGAGCTTGAACTTTCGAGCGAGTTCGGCTTCGACGAGACGACTGGTTACGGTGCACGAAAGTTTGTACGTTTGTTGTTGGTGGTGGTGATGGTCGTTTACGTCGTCGTCGTTGGTACGCGCGAGGAAAAACTGTTTTGCCACGTTCAGCTTAGGACGAAAGGCGGAATCTTTAAGCTGTTTGGCGAGCTCGAAAGAAAGCGTCGAGCCTTTCTGTGGGTCTGCGCGTCGAAGCGCGAACGTACACGCTCGGTGTTTTTCAAATCGTTGCTGCTGGTGAGACTCGACGATTTCACCGGGCTTTATTCTTCCTCGGCTCTTCTTTTCTCGAAGATTGACGGTCGCCGTCGTGTGCGTTCGCGTCTTTTTCCTTTTCGACGACAGGATTTCTTCCGGTGTTTCCTCCGGATCCGGTGGAGAAGTATCCTCTGCGACACTACTCGTCGTGTGCGTGAAGCTCGCTCGAATGCTTTTCGCGCTGTTTCCGTTCGAGTCAATCGATAGGCGTTGCGCGAAACGAATCTTGCCCGCGTTGTTTTCCAACACGTCCTTTTCGGCTCTACACGAGAGAAGCGCTTTTTTTGTCCCGTTGGAAACGTTCGAGTGCAACACCAATTGTTCGTCAAAACTCGGCGGGGTCACCATCGTCGACGATAACGAACACACGCGTGAAATTAACGAGTGCACGGGCGCGTACCCATTCGAGACCGTCGCTTGAACGCTCGATTTTGTCGGCGTCACTCGCACCGTGGCGTACGTTTTAAGCCGTTCCCGTTTTTCCTTGTTGTTCAGAGTATTCGCTTTTTGTTTCTCTTCTTCTTCTTCTTCTCTTTTCGGTGGTGGTGGTGGCATAAACTTAACCCCGGCTACCATCTCGTCGTCGAGTATGTTCACTGCGTTTCTTATCGCGTCTCCTTTCTTCTTTATCCTCCTCTCGCGCTTTACATCGTTTCCGTCCTCGTACTCGTCCTCTTCGTCTATCCCAACAACCACCAACCTCGACCGCTCGGCGAACACTTCCACCCGATCTTTCAAATTCCGCCCGACAAAAAACGACGAGGGTATCACGTTCGCGACGACTTGCGCGTCTCGCATGCCGTTCGTCTCGTTCCCGATAAACTGGGCGCGAATTTTTACGTTTGGTCCAGCTTCGCCCGCGACGGATAAAACGACAGACTTTTCATCCAGCGACCCGAGCTGTTTTCTCGTCGCATTCGTGCTCTTCTTCTCGCTCTCGTCTTCAGGATTTTCCGTCTCTTCCTCTTTCTTCTCGCCGCCAGTAGTATCGTTGCCGTTGTGTTGTTGTTTTTGATGATGATGTTGAAAACCTTTCGGTCGTCTCGCTCTCCGTTCGTTCCTAATATCCGCCGCCGCGTAAGGCGCTACGCTGAAAATGTCCTCTTCGCTTCCCCCTAATATCGACGACGACGACGATAGAAATGCTGGTTTTATTGGTCTCTTTGATTGCGCTTCCATGTTCCACGCGAAAAACGCGCCTTTCCCGCTGCTTTGACTTTTCGCGAATAAGACAGTATTTTCAGTTCCATCCTTTCTCAGGAAAGGGTGTTGGTGTTCAAGTCGTTGGTGTTCAAAGTCTTCGACGCACCTCGCGACCAAAACGCGTTCCAGAGCGAGCTTGGACTTCCCCGCACCCATGAGTATATCGCGTTAAATGTTTTTAAGACCCTCTCGCTCTCTGAACGCACGAATCAGAGCTCTTCTAGGTACTCGTAGTTTCGCATCATCTCCCGATGCGATTGGCCCCCGGGGTCAAGGTGTACCTGTTCTCACTCGCATTCGGCGGATGATCTCTTCTCTCGCAACGCGCACCGCTCACCCATTCGTCCTCGCACAACGCGTGATATTAAAGGTATATCATGTCTCTCGTGTGGTTCTTCATTCACGCGCGAGACGACAGAGTGTGTGACTGTTTTTTAGTCTGAGGAAAAAACTCGTCAAACATTTTTCCCCGTTGGGATTTTATCCGGAATCTGTTTGGTGTTGTTGTTGTTGTTGTGTGCGTGTCTTTCATTCGGAACGCATCGTTCTCCGGAAAGGTCTCTCTGTCTTCTCGCCAAACAACGAACGCACTCGTTTGACTGTGTTTCGAGAAAAGCGGCGCTGTTTTTCGTTGGGCTTTTTCTCGCACTGAGGAGGAGTTGTGCGCGTGAGTAAAGCGCGAGGAAAATCATCATCGCGAGCCTCTTCAACGACGACGACGTGAACGTTTCTTCTCTCTTTCGCGCGCGAGAAGAGATGAAAGGATTTCTTTCGAAACTCAATCTCCGCAGACGAAAGCAGAACGACGACGATTCAGACGAGAAGAAACCGAAGAAAAAGAGTTCAGACGACGACGCAGCAGACGAGAACACCAACACCAACAACAACAGACAAAAGAGGAAGCAACGAAAAACTGCACAAAAAATCCGCGAGAAACAAGCGCACGCGATAGAACGAAGCGCGAACAGCGTGCGAGCGATATCAGGTTTGGCGAGTGGGAGCATGCGTTTACTCCCGAATAAAAACGGCAAGAAACCAATCAGCACGAAAACGAACGTGCAAGGTATGGTTGTCGGGTTAGCCGCGCTCGGGGTGGCGCGGAGTATGGCGGAGCGTTCAGTCGTCGCGAAGAAGAAGAAGAAGAGGAAAGAAGGAGTGAGTAGCGAAGAAGAAGAAGAAGAGGAAGAAGATGAAGAAGAAGAGAAAAGAGCGAGGCGCACAACAAACGGGACGACGGTAAAGTTCGCGGCGATGATGGCGACGTTTATAGTCAAACCAGTCACCTTCACCGGCGCGTTCGTGTTGCGAGAGGTGTATCGAAGCGCGTTGGCGTTGTTAGGGGAGACGAATAAGGACGATGGGTCTTCTTCTTCTTTGAAGAATAGCGGCGGCGAGTCCGTGTTAATGACGCCCCCGTTGACTCCAAAAACACCCAGAAGTAGTCGACAGAGCGTGAATTCGAGTCACGACGACGACGAGGATGAGGATGTAGGAAAGAGTGCGAGCGACGCTACAAAAGGTGATACCAATAAATGTTGCTCCAACTGCGGCGTGAAAATAGCCAACGCGTTGCGATGCGCGAGGTGTCGACAAACGTGCTACTGCTCCCAAGAGTGTCAAAAGAGCGAGTGGAACGAGCACAAGAAAACGTGCGTTCCATCGCCCGAGTTGTTGGAAAACACTCGACGAGCGAACGAGGAAGTGCGCGAAGCGACTGTGAACTGGGACGGCACGTTCCAAGCGTCGACGAGTTTGTTCCAAGCGGTGAAACATTTGACGAAATTCGCGAAAAGATGTGGCGATGCGAAAAGTAGCGGCGACGCGTTGTGGATTTCACTCATATTGTTTGCGAACGAAATCGATTCGTATGGAGAAATTAAACGGGAAGATCGGTGGCGAGACGTTACGTTCGATCAGCATTTGGAGACGTGCGAAGCGGCGGCGAGAATTGTCATGCGCTCGGAATTTTTAGAAGGCAGTAGTAACGAAGTTGATAGTAATAGCGATTCCGAAGAAGCCAGAAAGGCAAAGAAAGCGCGCGCGCGAGCGTTGGCGCGTTTAGCTTTGGGTACGTGCGCACTTCGCGGCGCCAAGAGGAGCACGAAAATCGCTTTGGAAAATTTTTACGACGCTCGCGAAGACGCCGTGAGATGTAAGTGTCCGTTCTTAGCCGCGGAGGCGTGTCGACGGATATGTTCCGCGCACTTGCACACGGGGAACTTTTCGTCGGCGTCGATTGCAATTCAGCAAGCCGTCGAGTTTGCAAAGCTAGTCGCAGAGAAGCAGAAGAAGGAGAATGCTACCAACGAAACGACGACGATGTATTACTACTATCGTTTGTTTCACGCGGATATTCACGAAAGTCTCGAAGTGTGCGTTTGGCTCGAGCACTTAAAGTCGTCGCGAGAATATTTCGGTAAAAACAATACCACGCCTCGCGAACCGAGCGAGCGCGCGCATTTCTTAGCAAAAGATGATTCCTACCTCGAAAAGAAGAGAGCGTCTAATTTGAAAACCGTCGCCATCGGGGAAGCGTTGCTGAAACGCGAGGAGTTAGAAAACGGCGACAACGAGAAGAGCGAGCGCGTCAAGCAAACGATCTATTTTATTCTCGCAGAGACGTATCACGAGCTCAACGAGACGAAGAAGTGCGAAGCGTGCGTGCAAAAAATCCATGGAGGAGCAGGAAATGCTTTCAAATGTGCCTATTGCGACGAGCGCGTCGTTCTCTCAATCGGAGAAGAGATGGATGAAGGTCAAGGGACTTCTGTTTTACCTTGGCAAATGGAATATCGCACGTGCATAAATCCTCGCTCGCCGCATATTTTCCACACCAAGTGCGCGCACGGATTGAAAGCGCCGCATCGGAAGAAACACGAAGCGTGCGCGTGTTGCCAACTTTGCGTGAACGAGAAGAATTTTGAATTTTGAAAGAAGAAAATTCTTCTTTTTTATTCAGAGCGCGACATGACGCAACTCACGCAAACACCCACGAAAAGGTACGCGCGTGATAATCTACAGACCACATCGTTCGGCATCGCTTCGTTTCTTTCTCTTTCTTTCTCTCTTTCTCTCTTCCCGTCTCCCTTTGACGATTGGACTATATATACATTCGCTGACCTCGCGTTATTTTGTTTGTATTCTATTTATAGCAGCGCCTCCCGAACCGGTTCTTCGGCGTCTTTGGAACTCCGCAACGGCCGTCTCGTCGCCATCGCGCACCACATACCAAAGACAGGATACAAGGCGATAAATTCGTACGGGCACAAACCGCGTTTCGTTTCGGAAACGACATCAAAAACCGCGCAAAAAGCGTGTTTTGCCGCACCCGCGAAGAAAACGACGTCCAAGCCGCTTCAAAAATACCACCCCTGGGCGGCGCGCAATCGCCCAAAACAGTTCACCGAAAACGTCGTCGGTCGTCGTTTCGGGTTCACCTCCACGAGCGCATCGAGTAAAGAAACCTACCGAGGCTCCAGTCAGGTCTGTTTAGGCGACAAGAGTATCAAAAACACCTTCCAAACGACCAATCGAGCGTTCCAACAAGTCTCCGTGAACTCGCGCTCGTCCAAGGAGAAAAGCTTAGCGATGATGACCAATCAAGGCATAGCCTCGGACGTGGCCAAGCGTTTACACGCGAAGTTAATGCCGAAACCAGAACTCGAGACGACTTTTTAACAGTAGTACTGTGATGTGTATGTGTATACTTAGAACTACAAATGAGCTAATGTTGAGTGCGCATGTGGTACCTTAAACTTTGAGCGTAACGATACCTCTTCTCGCAAACATCGCATTTGTACGGTTTCTCTTTCGTATGCGTACGCATGTGTCTGGCCAAGTAGGATGGATATCGAAACACCTTCTCGCACACATCGCACTCGTGCCCTCTCTTTCTCTTCGCTCCTTTCCTAACAGTTATCTCTTCTTCTTCTTCTTTCTCTTCTTCTTCTTCTTCTTCTTCTTC
>ERZ651776.626-NODE-626-length-47910-cov-8.099534_pt1 | contig 47910 bp, 33 predicted proteins | sample MGYA00514761_ERZ651776 | MGnify/ENA metagenome assembly ERZ651776
GAAGTATACTTTAGAGAGCGATGAAAGATAAACAGTTTGATATCAAAATTGCTAATCACAAAACCCCTAATCGTATTCGAATTCCTCCAAGGTTCGCTTCGTTGAACTAACAGACATGTCGGACGCAGATGAGTAGTCCATCATCCATTTCTGTAAAGATGTGAAACACAACTGTTTCCAATCTCCACAATAAATTTTGTTTCCCAATGGTGGTCCTCGACGAGGAGGCAGACGCCGACGACGACGAGAACAAGAAGGTGAAGAAGAAGAGCAAGGAACAAAGGAAAGAAAAGACTGTCAAGAAACGAACGATCGATAACTCCCAAGAGAAGAAAAGAAAGAAGGATGAGGAAGAACAACAACAACAGCAAGGAGAAAAAGGAAAAGAGAAGAAGAGAAAAATAAGACAAACCAGAACGGAGGCGGCGAGTGCAAAAGTTGAAGAGCTTAACATACTTAGCTCGGAGATGACGTGCCGAATATGCGAGCAGACGCTCGTCGCGAAGAAGTTCTCCGCTAAACAGCTGCTCAAAGCGAAACCGGCGTGTATGGAGTGCTCGAAGAAGCGAGCGGAGATGGCGGCGACGAATGGTGGTGGAGGTAAAAACGTAAAGCCAGAGAGGTTGAAAAAGATGACGAAACGCGAAAAGCTCGACGCGGCGATTCAGCGGCGAAAACAACAAAAGGAAGAAAAGAGAAAGAGAAATGAGGGCGCCGCAGATAACGATAACGACGACGGAGAAAAGAAAGACGAGCACGAAGATGATCCCGCGGAGGCTGGCGAAGATGCGCAAAAAGAGTTTGTTCCGGCGAAGATGGTACCATCGAAAACGGAACGAGATGTAGACGAATCCGATGAAGTCGCACAGCGCTCGATGTATTGCGGAGGTATCCCTTTTCACAAAACGGAGGAGGATATAAGAGCTGCGTTTGATGAGGAAGGTTTAGATGTCGATAGCGTCGATTGTATGGTATTTGCTGATTCGGGCCGTTTTCGTGGCATCGCTATAATCACTTTTCACAACGTCGCCGATCGCGACGAAGCTTTGAAATTCGACGGCGAAGACTGGGAAGGATTTGTGATGGTTTGTAAACCGTATAAAGTAAAGAAGGCTGACGCAGTTACGAAAGATCCGCCGAAAAAAATAGATGGCCAACGCGTCGTGTTTGTCGCGAATTTAGATTATTCCGTGACGGAAGATTTATTGCGAGAAACTTTCGCTCAAGGTTCTGAGATCAAAGAAATTCGCATGGGTTTGGATAAAGATACGCAAGATTTCAAAGGCTTTGCGCACATAGAGCTTGTATCGGACGGTGATCTCGCGCGAGCTTTGAAAAAAAATGGAAAAGAGTTATTAGGACGCGAAATGAAAGTTGCGTACGCGACGGAGAGAAGAAAAAATCCAACGGCTTCTTTCGGAAAGGGAGGAGGGGAAGGAGGACAGATGAAGAAGAGAGGCAAGAAAAGTAGCGGAAACATTGAGAGGAAATGAATACAATACATAACGCTCGCGTGAAATAAATTTACTACCGTATATGTGACTGAAACTAGTATCTATCCACTATCAAAGCATGTCGGCGTCTTCTTCTGTACGCGTTCGAGCGTCAATCTCTCTCTCAATGACTCGCGCCAGAAATCCATCCGACGTTAAAATACTTTTCGCATCTATGCCTTCAGATTGTTTATAAATGCTCATGATCGATTGAGGCGTGACGTAAAAGAAGATTTCATCCAACACTCGGACGCAATTCGCCACTCTCACGATGTTTTCTCGTTCCTTTTTATCTACCACAACGAGTTCCTCTTCGTGCGTCTTGCTTTTTTCGTTTGTCGCTTGCTTCGATGTTGCGGCGCCGGGCGACCCGACCCATATGAATCCGTTACATCCTATGAGAACCTCTATAAAAACACCCGGTGCAACTTCTAAAGCGTGAAAGTGCTGTGGCAGCCGCTTCACTAAACTCGGGCATACTTCCACGAGTACGCCTCTCGAAAGCCTTCCGTATTTCGTGGAACGCGCATGTAAGTTTGCCGCGCCGTCTTGAAATAATGACTGTACTTCTGCCGATATGACATCAGCGGTGTCGAATAATCGCGACATGTTCAACTCGTCAGCTTCGTTACGTCGTCTTTGTTGACCGCTTGGTAAGTTTACGCTCGAGAGTTGTAAAACCGCCTCTTGTCTCGAGTTTATGTCAACTTTCCACCTTTTCGAGGAAATCATGTTTATCCGACCGACCACGACGTCTCCAGATTCTGGCGTGTACTTTGCTTTCATCGGTTTCACGGAGACTAACTTATTCACTCTTTCTACGACACCAGACACCGTCGCTCTCAACTCTCCCTCGGAGACTTGCGTCCCGTGGCCTTTTAGGAAACCTTCCGATGCATTGACGCCGTCAACAACTTCCCCAGGCGTCGTGTATAACATCACGCGAGATGAAGGTGCAGAAGACGTCGTTAAAGATTGCAGCGCGGACATCTTCCTCTCCCGCATCTGTTGCTCAACCTCAGAAACAATCATCGCGTCGTTCTCTTCCTTTCGTTCTTCCTTTCAGAGTTTCAGAGTTCACAATAATGCAGTTTTCCAAGTCTCCATTTCGCTTTCAAATTTCTCCATTTTATTCGCAAAAAAGAAGATACCAAATATTATGAGTGCGGAAGGCGGCGACGACGACGACGACGACGAGTTCGACGAGGATAGAATGACGTCGCTCGACGAGAGAGCTTCAAAAGTGGAAGCTAAAATCAAGAACATTAGTGGGAGAGTGATGCACGTCAACTCGACTTTGGAGTTGTTGAGGAGCGAACTCGACGAGCTGAAAAACGAGCTGAAACAGTTGGAGAAAGAAGATGCGACGAACGAGCACGTGGCAAACGCGCGCTTGGTTTTTGATGGCGCCGGTCCGGGTGGGCAACTCGGGGGATTCGTCACGCCAGCCAAGCACAGTCGATTCATAAAGTATTTACTCGGGTCGGCGGTAAACTTAGTGTCCCGTAAAACGGAAGAGAGAATGCGATTGAAGGAAGAATACGTCAACTTCCGGGAAACGCAAACCATCAGCTATTTCCTCTTTCCGCTCGTGTTGTTTATTTGGTACAACTCGAAACATTCGGGGCATTTCTTTCTCCAAAGCCAGATAGCAGCTTCCAAGCACTCAGAATTCGTGGAGACAGTATTAACTGCTTCGTACCCCATCGCGTTACAGGCATATTTCAGTTGGCTCTTGTATTTTTACACCTCGCTCGGATTGCGCGAGAACATCCTAAAAGCAAACGGAAGTAACATTCGGCCTTGGTGGATTCAGCATCACTACTACTCCATGGCAATGGCGTTGTGCGTCTTAACCATGGACGTCGATTCCCCTTCATGCGTTACGTTTATTGGAAGATTCCTTTTCTTCACGTTCTGCCAAGGTATCGTCATGTTTCTTCAGAATCGATACCAACGCTTTCGCATGTATACGCGTGTCGCAATTGGCAAAGCGTCGCCGATGGACGTTTCGGCGACAGAATCTGGAAGCAGATTAAAGCTTCTGTGGCCGCTTTTGTTAACGTTACAGACGATGCAGCTCGTGTTTGGATGTCAAGTTTTGCTGAGGTGGTACAAAGAATTCGCGCGCAACGGAAAAGGATTGAGCGAATGGCAAGCGTTGGTGGCTGGGTCGCTCTTCGTCTTGATGGCACTTGGCAACTTCAACGCCACGGTGATGACTTTCATCCGGAAAAGAGATTACGCCATGACTGAAGCAAAGAGAAAAAACAAGAGGGCGTGAGTGATAAAGCGCGCATAAACTACGAATCTATCTGCCTACCTATTTGCCTATAACAACTCCAATCGATGTTCTACTTCTACGCTCTCAAATCTTCTACTGCGTTGTCCCAACGACCGCCCATGGGAACTCCCGCACAATTCGGGGGCTCAATACGTCGCCAAAAGGAGTCGCGCACAGCAACCATTCCTTGACGTTGTTGCTGAGTCATCTCATCCCAATTCAATTCAGGATGAAATATGTCTGATTTTTCCTTCGCAATCTCGTGTTCGGTCTTCATCGCATTTTCTAAAGCTTTCGGTAATCCCGAGTCGAGCAAATCGATACTTCTTTGCTTCAGCGTTCGAGCAAAGACGTTATGAACGATGCCAAATTGTTCGACCAACTCATCCACGCTCGTTGATTTAAAATGCTCTAAACATTGTTTCGTTCGCCGAGGGAGCTTTATTTGCGCGTTAGCGTTCACATGACACCGATAGTCTAACGAACCAAGTTTTCCCGCGCACTCGGCGCTTTCGCGCACTCGCCACGATTCCAAGTTCCCAGGTAGGAAGAGCGAACTGATTGCGCAGAGTCTATTTCTTTGCTCGTCATATACTTGCCATCCTAGAAGGTTATCATTGTCGATCAGCTTTACCCGCGCATCGTCATCGATGAAAACGTTTTGCGTGTGTCTGTCACCCGAACAAAAGATGAATTCGTACAAAGCCGCTCGAACGATTTGCTCCGATGGAACCGAATCTATAATATGCGCGACATCCGAATCCGAGTTGGCAATTTGACATATGGAGTTTAACCCAATGCCTGCAGCCGGGGAAGTGAACGCTCCGAGCTGATCGACAGCGACGGATTCTGGATGCACTGACCATGGATCTATCGGTATACCCGCCGGTGCGGTAGATTTCACCTTCGCCGACCACGCTCGAGAGGCGACGTTTTCCAATCCGCAGAAATCGCTCAGTTTCTGCACGGACTCAACGTTTCGAATGGATAACAAATCTTTGCCTTTCTCGTCTTCTATGTGTTGCCTGGCGCACTTGCGATTGTGACGCGGTAACCCAGGAATGCACGGAAACTTGACGAATGGTAAAGAGAGTAACTCCCCGGAAGCGTCGAACGATTCTCCCACATCTTTGTTGACGTAATCTGCGCGTAGAACTGTTGCTGCGCTGGCGCCGACTTCACGCTTTACTTTATACTTTTGTCTTTTTTCATTCTTTAACGCATATGTCCCGTTGATGCGCCGAAGGATCACGTCGTCGCACCCCGAACACGGAGCAGTTCCCGCGCACACCTGGTTCACAGAGTTTGCTGAAATCGACGCTTTCGTCCAGTCCACTGCGCATCCGTCACATTCGGCGCAAAACGGAAGCGGAAAGTTTGGCGCAGGCAAGGGAGAAATTTCTGGGGACAAATCCGGGGACGACGACGACGACGACGACGACGACGACGGTGATGATGATGATGATGATGATGATGATGATGATGATGATGATGACGCAGTCTTGATTGAACTCGTTGCTCCGTATACACCTACGTGTGGGCGTTCTTCAGACGACTTTACTGTTGCTGTTAGTGTTTTTGTATCTACTTCTTTGCTGGAATCTGTCCATTCGTGACTCGCGGCGCGTTTGTGGTGCTCCTTCTTCACTATGCGGTGCGCGTGCTCATGCGTGTGATGTTTATGCTGCTGATGATGGTGTCTATCGTCATCACCCGAGGTTGGGGTTGACGATGGTGTCACCGAAGAAGACGATTTCAGTTGCGATTCAAGGAACGCGTCTTCCTCTCCCGGCTTTAGAATGTGCGGTGACGAGGAAACGCGCCTCGGAGCTTTCAACGACGCGTGCACTGTAGGAGGTAGCGCGAACAGCAAAAAGAAAGGAATGATGCAAAATAGACGGAGTGAACGTCTCATTTTTCCAGCTCCTTTCTTTGAAGATACTTTCTCCTTCCTCCTTCCTCTCTCTGTCTCTCGCTCTCTCGGAGTGGGAAACTGGAGAAGAAAAAGTCAAAATAAATCTAAAAATAAAAAATACACCACACAACTTTGACCACTCGACACTTTAACGCGTAACCAGAAGCGGGACGGTTGTCAAGATGGACGAGAAAGAATCGGTATTCGCGCTGATTACTAAAGTGTCACCATCGCCGTCATCGAACGTCGAAGCCGATGAAGTCGACGAGGACTACAAGAAACGAGAAGGAGAAGAAGAGGAAGACGAAGACGAAGAAAGCGAAGAAAAGACGAGAGAAAGATACAAGAGCAAATACACCGGATCGATCCATCCATCTGCATTCCCTACGTTTGGTGTTAACGATAGACGTTTAGCTGCTACGTTTGGGAAGGCAAGAAATGCTCTGAAACCGGACCCGAAATCGTTTCTTCAACGTAGCTCGTCGGTGAAATTGAACGCAGCCGAGCGAGCTCGACGACCAATGATCGAGACCATCGAAGACAGCGCGCGCGAAAAAGCGAGAATAAAAGCACCAATACCGTCTGACCGGGGTCAACTGAGAGAGCGAGTAGTAATCGATCGAGTGAAAAAGAACGCACTCGATGTTATCTTTACCGAAGGAAACCCACAGGTGACGAAAACTGGCGATGCCAGGCTATTCGAGGAGTACAATAGAAATACGCGCGGAAAAGTTCCGAAGTATTTACAAGAGATTAAGAAAAACATCGCACATGATAATCGTGTTGTGACTGCGCCATTAGCTCACGATAAAGAGTTGCTTACCGAGGAGGAAAACGACGAAGAAGCGGTGTTACGACAACAGTGGCAATACTTGAACGCGATATATCAAAAACTACCATTCGTTATCGATACTCCATCAAAGAAAGCGAGAAAAGAAGAATGCGAACGACAGTTGGATGCAATTGAACGCAGACTAGTATTATCGCATTGATACGATACATTTAGAGAGCGATGAAAGATAAACAGTTTGATATCAAAATTGCTATTCACAAAACCGTTGTCGTAGTATTCTATATATTTCTACGAAGAATAATAACATCGAAAACTCGCGAAGCGTTTGTTTTTTCGTTGCCTTTTTTTTATCCTTGAGCGTATCGCCTCGTCCATTCCGCGGCAGTTTTATCGTGCGCTTCTTTATCATTCAGTAACTGTTGCGCGATGGACCCGACTAACGGGTCGTGCGGGTTAGCATCCGTTAACAAGGAGCAAATGCTCAACAAGACTTTCGATATCGTCAACGCCGGCGACCACTGGTCTTTGAGAATGTCCAAACATATTTGTCCCGAGGAGTTGATGTTACAGTGGTAAATCCTCGTACGAAAGGTAACTTTCGGAGGCTTGAATGGATAATCAGTCGGGTAGTGAATGTCCAAGAAGAAGACGCCTCCGTTATACGGCGAGCCTGTTTTATTTTATTTATGGTTGTTGTTTTGAGAGAGAAGAATTAAGATTTTTTTTTGAATTTCGTCGTCGTGTGAACGCGCTCCGAAAAGAGAGGGAAAAAAAAACAAAAAACGAAGAAGAGTGCGAGGAGCTGTTCGTACCTGGTGGACCCATGATCGTGCTCACCCACTCGTATAAGTTATCGCCTTTTGGTCCCGCGCTACAGTTCGTCGGTGGTTCCAAACTGATTTCCGCGAGTTCCTTTTGGATGCGTTTTGCCGCTGAACTCATTCCAGACTTGCTCATCTTCTCTCTTTCTTTCTCAACTACTAATTTTATGAAATCACTCTCTCTCTCTGCTTCTCTCTCTCTCCTTCTCTCTCTCTCTCTCTTTGTTGATGTATGCGTATCTCCGTTCAACTTTTTTGAGTTAAACACACTTCTCCTCGCGATACGTTTTTTCTACTCTCGATCGAGTCTGTTTTATTACACCGTAAGTGCGCGCACTTCTCCCTTCTTTCGTTGCAAAAAGAGATGAAGTTTTGACGGAAAAAATCGTGTTTGAAAATTTTATGCCAAGAATAATGAAAAGCAGCATTTCTGGACAGAACACATTACACCTTATTGACGAAGAGAGAAAGAAAGAAAGAAAGAAGAAGAAGAAGAAGAAGACAAAGCGTCTCTCTTTATTCTCGCTCACTTTCACTGGGCTCGATATCATGAAACGCGATGGCACCACGCGGAAGCAACCGAAACAACGACGACAGTCGCGTGAGATATTCGTCGTATTCTTTCTCATCTTTGTTGCGTTGGCCTTCTTCTTCGTGTTCTCATCTTCATCGTCTTCTTCTTCTTCTTACGACGACGACGACGACGAGTCGTACTATCGCTCGTCCACTTTCAAGAACGGCAAGAACAGAAGAGGCACGCAGGACAACGGAAGGAAGAAAAGAGACACGCCGTCGGTATGGCAAGGCAACCCGATACGTTTCGACGTTCCAGACAATGTGGACGTCGAGTCGTCGTTAACTTTTGCACCTCCTCCGCCTCCTGACAAACCGTTGTTTAAAATCGGTTGGGCAAAGTTCAAACAAATGGAAGATAGAGTCAAGAATACCGAGAAAGATGTGTTTGAAAGAGGTTTACGAGTTTCCGCGCTGAAGGATAAGTGGGCGGACTACTTGCCTCGACCGCCGAAGAATACGTTGCGACCGATTCGCATCGCCGTTCCTGAAAGAATCACCTCGAGCGAGTTGGAAAGCATAAAGTCGAGAATAGCTCAGGAAGATCGAGAGCGTTTAGAAAAGTTGAGGGAAGTGAAAAAAGAAGAGAACGATAGGCGAAAAGAAGAGGATGAGTTTAACGATCGCGTTCAAAATCAAGGATTGCGAGAGTCTTTGAGTAGACTGAGCAGTTCTACACGAGCGGCGTTGTTAGGAACTTCGTCTTCTTCTTCTCCTTCTAAGCATGGTAGTAGTAGCAGTAATAATAGACATAGCAGTAGCAGTGGTAGCAGTAAGCACGGTTGAAATGTAAATATATTTGTTCTAGTTGTTAGCATTTTGTTGACCCCCTCCCTCCTTGCGAACTACGCTTCCGTTCTTTTCTCTTTCTTCTTTTTCAGTTCTTTCCCATTGTCTTTGTTTTTTTGGGATTTCCACACGATCTTATTGCCATTGTTATTTATCTCTTCATTATTGTATTCGACTAACACCGCTGCTCTCATCATCCACAGAAATGTCGAAGAAGAAAGAGTCCGTGGAAATCGAGATGACCACTGGTGTCTCCAATTCCGACGTGCTTCGGTTTAGCCCGGATTCTGACGACGAAGACGATGGACGAGGGTACGTTTCTTTTTCTTCTAGACACCAATCGCGCAAAAGTTCTTTCCTTCTCTGATTTTAATAAAAGAAATTTCGCACCCTTCTTCTTCTTCTTCTTCTTTTTCTTCTTTTCTTCTTCTTCTCGTATTCGAGAGTTTGTTTGTTCGGCCACGTCGACGAGAACGCGCGCGTTGTTGTGTACTAAGAAGCACGTATTTCTCTATTGCTTTCACAACACCTCGCGTGAAAACAGAATTTTCAAAGCGAACAAACCAGACGTGATGAAAGATGGTTTCGCAGTCTACATGCAAAGAGCAACGCAAGAGTTGTTTTTTACAAACAAACTGAATTATCTGTTGGTGTGCGTCCCGTTAGCGATTATTTCCAACGGAGGCGGTTGGGGAGACGGCATAACGTTTACTTTCTCGTTGATTGCGATTTGCCCATTAGCCGAGCGTTTGGGATTCGTCACAGAACAGTTGGCGGGATATACAAACTCAACCGTAGGCGGCCTGTTGAACGCGTCGTTTGGGAATGCCACAGAAATGATCGTCTCCATGTACGCTTTAAAAGCTGGATTATTACGTGTCGTCCAGTTGTCTTTGCTCGGCTCTATTCTTTCGAATATGCTTTTAGTTCTTGGGTGCGCGTTTCTCTTTGGAGGCATGTCGAGGAAAGAACAATATTTCAACGCCGAGGGCGTCATGATGAATTTTGGTTTGCTTTTGTTGGCGGTGATGGGGTTATCGCTCCCAGCCTTGTTGCACTTTACGCACACCGAGCTGCACGGAACCGCGTCGGAACTCGCTCTCTCTCGATTTTCGAGTACAATTCTTCTTTTAATCTATTTGGCGTTTTTGTATTTTCAACTGGTCACGCACACGCATCTTTATGAAGACGAAGAAGATGACGACGACGACGACGACGACGAGGAACTAGTTCTCGGCTTTTGGGATTCCATCGTTTGGCTTGGAGTCTTTACAGTTTTTATCTCCATCTTATCCGACTATTTAGTCGCAACTATCGAAGGTGCCTCGGCGTCTTGGGATTTCTCTGTTGCTTTTATTTCGGTAATTTTATTACCCATCGTTGGGAACGCCGCCGAACACGCCTCGGCGGTAATGTTCGCGATGAAGAATAAAATGGATATCTCGTTGGGAGTAGCTGTCGGTTCGTCGACGCAAATCGCGCTTTTAGTCATACCGTTTTGCGTCATTGTTGGCTGGTTCATGGACAAGCCTATGGATTTGAATTTGCAAATGTTTGAGACGGCGACGTTGTTCACAACTGTCATCACAGTCGCGTTCGTTTGTCAGGATGGAAGATCGAATTGGTTGAAAGGATTAGTGTTGATATTAGCATACATTCTTCTCTCAGCCTCGTTCTTTTTCCACAAAGATCCGGCATTGATTGGCCGCCAGGCAGCAAGTTCAATTAATGAGTGGAATGAAGAGTTCTGAGAGGTCGAAGGTTGGGTTTCGTTTAAATATAAAATTACTAGTCAAGATTGTGTTTATTATCATTACGTTCGTGTACTTTTCCTTTTTCTTCAATTGTGTCGTTTGTTTAATTTCATAGTCAGTTAGTTTATTATCAAATCAAGCCTTGCTTTCTGCCATAGCATTCGCTGTCGCCGCCGCGATTTCTTGATCGGTTCCGTTCGGGAGGTAGTAATACTTACCGCCACACTTTTGCGCCATTTCTTCCGCCATACCCGAGGAGACGAATTTATTTTCCGTATCGATAACGAGAAGTGACATGCCGTTCCCGGTCATCAACTTCGCCATGTCGTAAACTTCCGACTGCAACTCCTCGTTGCTTAACTTTGGGGCATCAGGGGACATAAACTCTGGATCTCGCATAGATTTACCAAGCGCAACGTTCGCTCGACCGTCGGTCAAACACACCACGGTAACTCTCGAAACATCGCCCGACGACATAGCGTTGATGCCAGTACGAGCCGCAACAGATAAGCCGTGCGCTAACGGAGAACCTCCACCGCACGGCATCGTGTCCAACCGATTTCTCGCCATAGAGATAGAGCGAGACGGCGGTAACAAAACTTCAGCCTCGTCCCCACGGAAAGGAATGATACAAACTTGGTCGCGAGACTTGTAAGAATCTTCTAAGATGGAAAGCGCAGCACCTTTCGATGCATTCATTCTGTTCAAAGCCATGGAACCAGATGCATCGACTAAGAAAATAATCAAAGCGCCAGACTTTCGTGCCAACTTCTTCGCTCTCATGTCGCCCTTCTCGACGTACACTTTCTTCTTCTCCGCGTTTGGATCTCGGTTTCTTCGCGCGGCTTGGTAAGGCGCTGCCGCGCGCAGCGTTGCATCGACGGCTAATCGAATCGTGTTGCCTTTGGGTAAAACTGGCTTGATGTAACGTCCTCGGTCTTGCGAAAAGATGACATTTTTCGAACGACCGGATCTCCCGCCACTTCTATTCGTGGCTTTGGCAAATTGCATGACTTCGTCGTCCATGACAACTCCTTCGGCATCAAAAACAAACTCCTCGGGAATATCTGGCACGTCGTCCTCTTCTTCCTCTTCGTTTTCGTTTTCATCTTCGTCTTCATCTTGATCTTCGTCATCATCCATGTTATCCTCGGGCGGCGGCGGCGGCGGCGGCGGTTGCTCATCCTCTGGTGGCGGTGGTTCTTCCATGTCAGAAAGCTCCGATCGTGGGATGATAACGAGACGGACGGCTTCTTTTAAATCGTCCGCGTTTACTTTTGATCGACCATCTAATGCTGCCAAAGCCTTTGCCGCTCTTACGGCGAACAATTCAGCTCTGTGACCCTGCACTTTACCCCGAGTCGCCTCCTTGACTAAATATTCAACCTGTTCTCGACTGATTGTGCACTCTTTCAACCACTCTCGAGCTAAAATAATCGTGCTTTTAATACCATCGGTAGCCTCTGCCGCATTTTTCACCGAAATATCAGCTTGGTCTTGGAAACCCATGGCTTGATCGACCGCCGAAACGCGATCTTCAAACTTCATGACTTGATCTGCACTCAAAGTCACCGCGATTCTGTCCAACAAGTGCTCGCGCAATTGACCTTCTTCCGGGTTAAACGTCGCGATTAATAATGGTCGACACGGGTGTCTCAATGTAATACCTTCCCGTTCGACAACGTTAACACCTTCTGCCAACACAGAAAGTAACAAGTTCGATACGGAGTCATCCAACAAGTTAATCTCGTCGACGTACAAGATACCTCTATGCGCTTCAGCTAACAATCCAGGTTGAAAGACTGTTTTACCTTGCTTCATGGATTCTTCGATATCGACGGTACCAACCAAACGATCTTCGGTGACGCCCAATGGCACCTGCACGAACGGCGCTTCTTTGATGAAGGTTTCGATGTTGCCCGTTTTTGGATTTTTTTGCACGATGTTCGCGAGTCCGGTTTCCCATTCGCGAGGATTTTCTGGGTCGGAGTTTGCGTAGGAACCTTTCACGACTTCAATCGGCGGCAAAAGCGCGTGCAACCCTCTCGCCATGATCGACTTCGCAGTACCTCTTTTCCCTGAAATGGCAATACCACCGAGCGCGCCATCGACACCACCCAGCAATAACGCGGATTTGATCTTTTCTTGCCCGATGACCATGGATAAAGGAAACGCTTGACGCACACCGGAAGATATGACTTCTTTATTCGCGTCTTCGTCCATTTGCATCTCTTCGAGCTGTTTCAATCGCGCCGCCGCAGCTTCAGCTTTGTCTTGAGGCTCCGAAACCGCCGCTTTCGGGACGACAGTGGTGATGGCAGTATGTCTTCCTCTTCTAAAATGTTTTGGTCTCGATGAAGATGATGATGACACCTTCTTTCTTTGCGCGACGCTGTGTCGCGCTCCGAGTGCCATAGACGTGGACATCGAGGCGGACATGACGTTGATCTCGTTAATTACTCGCTCTTCTGTATCCCTTCGTTTCTGACGTTGCACTTTTAGCTCGCAACAGATGAAAGAGAGAGAGAGAGAGAGAGAGAGAGAAAGAAAATACTTTTGAGGAGAGGAAGGAGTGTGCGGGAGAGCTCTTTTTATCTTTTTCTGTTTTTTAAAGATCTTTTCCTGCATGCCTCAAAAACTCACGAAGATACTCTCTTCTCATCATCATCATCATAAATCAAATACAAATAGTATAGTAATAATGCGCGCGGTGAACGCTCCACTCACGGTTTCGAAACCATCGACCAGTAACACACCATCTCAGCGCAGAGCTTCTTCTTCGCTCGCGACGACCTCTGCGTTACCGCCTGGATTTGTCGCTTTCGGCGGCTTATCTGTTTTTCTCGTTGGTGCGACGAAAGCTTCGCAAATGAGACTGGAGCAAAGAGTGGGAGAAGAGATGGAAAAATGCACGAAGAATGGCATAGATACTTCAGATTTGTATTACGATTTTGATTTACCTGGGGATGCCTATCCGTTCGGAGACGCGGAAGGCATGGATTGGGTTCCAGATGATTGGAAACCTCCCAAGAAAGGGGACCCGAAATTCCTCCCGACTCGAATGCTCGGTCAATTAACTATGCGAAATCAATTATACGACGTGACCATCAAGGCGCAGGAACAAGGCGTGGATGTGAGCGACGTGTTAATACCTTTCGTAGACGAGGATGGGAACGCGTGCGATCCGAAGTATGATTCGAATCAAAAGCGATACGTCGAGATCAGGAAACGATTGGGGATGTAGACGAACTCCGGCGTGCATCGTCCTCCCCTTACTCCTCTTCCTCGTCGTTCGTTCTTAGCTTAATCATCGTTAAATTATTCTTATTATATTATTCTTTCTATTACATCTATTGGAATCTCTTCTATAACAAACTCTCTCTCTCTCTCTGACTGTCTCAAAAATCAAAAAAGCTTACTTCATCTTCGCGAGCTTGGCATCCTCCTCCGCCTTCTTGGCCGCTTCTTCCGCCTTCTTGATTCTCGGGCCAACCTGCCAGACGTTCATCATCTCCGTTCTCAACTTTTGGTACGCCTTGAAGGATTTCATTTCATCCGTCACCGTGACCATCTCAACCGCACCAGACTTCTTCTTCTCCAACGGCATAATAGTAGCACCCTTGTGCTGCGTGGCAGCCGCGATCGTAGCCTTGTCCGCATCGCCGTGCTTCGGCTTCGAGTTCTTACGCGGGAAGAGGATCAAGTTAGACATGTACGCCTTTAATCTCTCCACGTTTGTCGCCAAAGACTCCTCCGATCTGTTTTTTCGCCTGTGGTCGACGCAAATGCCAATGGTCGGGGCGAGTTTTTTCGGGATACCAGCCGCTTTCAACTCCTCGAGCGTGAAACCTCTGCCGAGTCTTTGCTTAAAGTTGTATCTTTGCGTCGGGCATTGGACCGCCGGTCTCAAAGCACCAGAGACTGGGCGCGGGAAGGTAGCTTTTGCTTTCTTCTCGCGTGCTGTTTAGTAGAGGTGCAAAATGAGAGTAAGAGAGACGTCAGCGAAACGAACATAAACCAACAGAGTCCAACGTCATTTCCGCGAAAGAGCTGGTGAAAATGGCGAAAGGGCTTTGTTTTTCGCTTTGAAGCGAAAATGTGGACGGGCGGAAATGCACCCGAACGGACCACACGCGACGTGCTCATTCGAAAAGTAACCATGTAAACGTACCAATTCTACGGGACTTCTTGCGACCGGCTTGGTTAAACCATGTTCGCACGAAAGATTGCGAGCAGTTCCTGTAATAAGAGAATAGATGAAAATTCGTGAGTGAGCGGGGTTCGCGCGCGTAAAGGGAAAAAAGGGAGAAAATGAACGCTATTCGACGCGCGTTCTCGAAGACGCGAACGATAAACGCGGCGTAAAAGGAGATAATGACGTACCCTTGCCAATCCTTCTTGAAGTGCTGGTGGGGGATTTCGTTGTTGTGCTTCACCATGTTTGTACGTGTGTGCGCTAACTAATGGCGTGTAGTGATTTCGGCTCCTCTACGAGTTAGGGGCTTTTATTTTTTCTTTGGTTGGTCGATGCTTCAAAAATGCGAATACTAGTCCACCGACCGTTTTGGTTTATATGTGCGAAATTATTCTTTATTTAATCGCGATGAATACTACTATCAACAATATATTAATGATACAAAGCGCATCTATGATTAGCTCTCTACTACGAATACACGCGCATGCGCGCACACACACATTGTCTTTACGCGAAAATCTCCCGAACGGCTCGCGCCGCTAACCTGGACGACAGGCGTTCGACGAGCGTCGGCAGAATTTGGTTCGCAACGGCGGGCAAAAACGGGCGCATTTCCTCGAACGTCTCTCGCGAAAATGCGTTTTCATTCGAACCTGAACTATTACCACTTCGGCCGAGTAAAAAGTTCAAAAGTTTCGTCACGTTTTCTGCGGTATCTTTATCCTCTTGCGTGACTTTCGGGGCCAAAGCGATGCTATTCGGCAACCCGAGAACGGGAAATAAAATGGGAATTCTCGCGTCTTTCAAGCCAACGCTGGTTAACACTGCCACCGCAGATTCTCTGCTCAAGGCGTCCACGCCCTTGACTACTTCATCAAGAAGAAATTCGCGGAAGAAACTACCTTGCGGAGATAAAACGAATTGCAAAGCTTCTCGCGATGTTTTCTTTTCCAAGTTTGCGCTCGCCTCGGCGGAGACGCCCGAAGACGTCGAGACGTCTCTTTTAAAGCTTTCCAAGGCTTCGAGTAAATCAATCAAGCGGTCGGCGTCAAATACAGTAGACTTCCCGTAGACCATATAGCGAAGAGCCTCCTGTAATCGCGCGTCGTCGTTTGACGTCAACAAACGTTTCGATAAATACGGATACGCTTCGTCGACGAGCGCAAAGTCTGGATCACCGACGAGCGCGATACCTTCCAAGACACCAATTGCACGAATAATAATCGCAAAATACGGCGGAATTCGAAACGGAAAATCGAACGTAATTTGTGCGAGATCAGCCGCGAGCTCTTGAAAGTTTATGCTCTTGGCCCCGCCGCCTTCGAGCGCTTGATCGAAAACTCTCCCGAGTGGCGCCGAAAGAGGCGACAAGTCCGTGCCTTCTTCGATGAAATCGAGCGTCACGAAGTCATTCACGATGGCGTCGTAATCGCGATGGATCAAGTGCGAAATAGCTTCAATCATGCCGTATTTAATGTTTTCGTCAATTTGCGTCATCAAACCGAAATCTAAAATAGCGAGTCTTCCGTCCGGAGTGCGAATCAAATTCCCCGGGTGAGGATCCGCGTGGAAAAACCCGGTATCGAGGAGCTGTTTCAGATAGCAAATGACACCAACTTTCACTAAATCTCCGACATCGTCCGCGGTACTTTGCGAGAGTTTCTCGCCTTCGAGCCATTCGCTCGTGATGACTTTTCGCCTCGTGTGCTCCATGTATGTCCCCGGGACAACAACTTGCGGTAAATCCTTCTTGATAGACTCCGCAAACTTGATTTGATTTTGACCTTCGTTGACGTAATCAAGCTCCTCGAAGAATCGCAAAGCCCATTCGTCTAAAAGCGCGACGACGTCGGTGTTGAATCCTTCAACCGTGCGAAGGAATAATCCGATGCGTCGCAAAACGAATAAATCAATCGATACTGTTTCCAACACTGCCGGTCGCTGAACTTTTACCGCAACGGTCGCTCCGTTACTTTTTAGGACACCTTTGTACACCTGTCCTAAACTAGCCGCGGCGACTGGCTCCGGTCCGAGTTCGGAATACACGTCTTGCCATTTACATCCCAACTCGTTCTCGAGCGTCTGAAAAGCGAGCTCGTTATCGAACGAAGGCACTTTATCGCACAATTTTTGCAACTCAACCATAGCTTGCGGACCGAGTAAATCTGGACGAATTGCGAGCGCTTGACCGAGTTTGATGTATGCCGGCCCTAACGACGTGACGATTTCTCGAAGTTGAATCGCTCGCTTCACGGAATTTTCCTCCGTTTTCTTCGTAATGAAGTCGGCTACCAAGCCGCTGATAAATCCTCCACCGATTGTGGCGAGTTGAAATGCTCTTTGAACGACCGCACCGGATCGTTTCGACCAATAACGCTCAATAGCTTCGGGGTCGTATACCAGAGGTAGTTTATCTTCGTTGGTCCCATCGTCGTATTTATCGAAATCAATCACTTTCATCTCAACGCCTTGTTCAGCAAAATCTGACTGGTCGATATTCGTTCCTCGTAATCCGCTCATTAACACGTTCAAGTCTTCGTTTTCTTCCATTTGCATTCGTATGTCTTTCATCTGTGACTTCATATCTCGCATCGATGAGGATGACGAGGATGAAGATGAGGAGGATGAAGTTGTGGTTTCCGTTTCCGGTTCTTGAATCGCTTTCGTGGAAACAACAAAGACGTCATCTCCTCGTTTCTGTCGTAATCCACCATAACCGATGTTTTGTCTGGAGGACAACGACGTGGAGATTTTGGAGGAAGAAGTGGAATAGGACGACGATGAGCGTTTAACTCTGTTTTTCGCGGCGCTCGAGGAGACTTTTCTCGCGTGCGCGCGCGTTGCGACGCTCGTCGTTGTTGACGCGTTCATGTAATTTTTTTAAGCCACGTTTGGACGCCTGCCAGCTTATTTGTGCGGACTGCGTTGCGTCTCTCTCTCGTTCCATCTCGAAAAAACATCTCTTCTTTTTTCTTCTTTTTTTCTTTCAAACTCCACAAAAAAAAAGTATGGTTGCCAAACCGAAGAAGGCACCAGCCGCCAGCGCAGCGAAGAAAACAAAAGCAGCAACAACAACAACAACAACAAAAAAGACGAAGAAGAAAGAAGAAGAGGACGAGGAACAACCTCAACCATCCCGAGTGGATAAAGCGCAGATACAAAAAGCAATCGCCGCGTTGCGTTTGCATTTGGACAAAGTAAAGCAAGAGAAAGAGAAAGATCCTTTGTTTGAAGACGAAGGCGACGATGCGTACAGCGTTCTCATCTCTTTGCGAACGCAACCGGTTGGAAGCGCGAAGAGCAACGCGAAAATGAAAGCCATTCGCATTCCACATTCTATGGTTAACTTAGAAACCGCAGAGTTGTGCTTGATTGTAAAAGATAACGACGGTAAAGGACACAAAGAGGCAAAATTGAAGGTCGAGTCCATGGGAGAGGACAAAGCGGGAATAGCGAAAGTTTTAGGAGTGAGCAAGTTGCGAAACAACTACAAACCGCACGAGGCGAAGAGAAAGCTGTGCGATTCGTACGATTTATTCTTAGCAGACGAGAGAGTGATTCCAGTGTTACCTAAACTGCTCGGTAAGACGTTTTTCAAGAAGAAGCGACAACCGATTCCGGTCGATTTGACAAAGAAGGACTGGGCCAAGGAAATTCGAAGCAAGACGTCGGCGACGTATTTGAGTTTGAGTAGCGGGACGTGCGTTCGCGTGAAAACGGGTACATCCGCGATGAGCGTAGAAGACGTCGTGGAAAACACCGTCGTTGCCATAGAAGGTGCGGTAAAACACATCCCTCGACGATGGGGCAACATCCAGAGTATTTTCGTCAAATGTAACGAAACAGTCGCCCTGCCGTTGTATCCTTAATTAGCTGCATTTGAGAGAAGAAATAAAAATATCAGAAAGATAAAACAAACTCGCTGACGCTTCCGTCATTCTTCTCTTTCGATACTTCAAAAGTTTGTACACTTTAAACGCGTTTTTTTGCTTGCGAATATAAAAGCGCAGATCATGAGACTGCATTTTATCCTCGCCGTTTTTGTCCTCGCAATGGTGTCCTCCTCGCCTCCATTTTTTCACGCTTCCGCGGAGGACGACCAGTGCGTCGGATTCCTGGAAAACTGCGAAAAGAATTGCGGGGAAGGGAAACTCAACGAGAATAAATCTCTGTGTAAGACGTGGCAAGGCGGCGTGTACAAGTCGTGCGTGTGCGACGGCGCCGGGTTTGATTTCGAAAGCAGCGAAGAAATGGTGCGTGTTGTGTTTAGTCTCTTTTTGTCCGGAATTCTCGTTCGCGATGTGCCCGCTATAGTCCTTTGCGAATCCCGCGTCACGGCACGGTATTCTGTTTTCTTTTCTCCCCTCGGGGATGCAAGAAGCTTCTAGGAAAAGAGTGTTGGCCCGAAAAAGAAAATCCAAGTTGTTTACGAATCGAATCAAAAATGTACTGACTTTTATTCTCCTTTTCTCTTTCACTCACCGATCACAGGTTCAAGAAGAAGGCGACGATGCGCGAACGATGATGGCCTCGTCATCCTACGCGGAAGAAGGAAGCACCGAAGAGGCAAAGGGAGAAGGAAAAGAGGGAGAAGAAGGAGCGATGCCAGAAATGATTGCGTGCGAAGGTCCAGCCGGGAACGGAATGACGACGAATGCGAATGAAAATTTGGATATTTCTATTCCGGGTATGATGATGCGCTCTTTCTTTGGAGATGGGATGGATGATTCCACTTTCTCCTCCTCTTCGTCATTGTTTGGTCAAGACGAGACTTCAGACGCTTCTTTCCTCGGTTCGGCGCGTCAAAACTATCTCTCGCAGCAACCGACTTACTTTTCCAGCCGCGTCTTTCGAGTCCCTTTGATTTCTTTCGTTGAAGAAGAAGACGGTAACAGCGATATCATCAATGATAACGTTGGATTTGAAACCTTATCGTCGCTTGGCGAAGGCGACAGGTATTCACGCTCGCAACCTTTCGTCTTCTTCTCCTCTTCCTCCTCCTCTTCAAACGATGATGGTATGGACGCCGACGTAGCACTTATGAAGGATTTCCAAACCGTCGTGGATGGATTCTTTGGTAGTTTAGAGGACGGAAGCAGCAGCAGACTTGGTGAAAAGCCAAAGCCGCCGCCGACGACGGTGCAATACAGACGTTACCGGGAACGCAAAATGCGACGCGAGCGCGCGTTGACGTGCTTTATCTCCGTATCCTTGATTTCGTTGGTGTTATTTTCCATTTATGTCGCAGTTACTCGAATTTTCGCGGACGACGACGACGAAGAGGACATGTATCGTGAGTTGTGTGATGACTCTAAAACTGAGCCACTTTTATGTCTCGATGCTGAGGTTGTTGAAAATGGCGACGCGGGCGTCGTGGAACACTCGAAGGTATACGCGGTGAATTCGAGATGGAAAAGCGCCGCGAGAGTTTAAACGATTAAACATAAAACAGTAACAAAACAGCGTGTAATAAAGAACTTTGTATGTAAAAATGTATATCAACCCGCCCTTAACTGTTTGTTTCTTCACAGCTTTTGACAGTCGCTTTCTCGTCGCGCACTTCCTTCACAAAAAATAGAGAGAGAAGAACAACACACATCAAGAAGATGGATAACAGAAATCTTTTGGCGGCGCGTTCATCGTCAACATCGTCGTCCTTCTTGACTGCGCAGTCTAAGAGAAGAAGTATTCGCCGCGGATCTTTAAATGCACCATCCGCCATCTCGAGGTGGAAAGAAGAAGAAGAAGAAGAAGGAAAAGGAAACGGTGGTGACGGCGACAGAAGAGTTTTTTCCCATTGGTTTGGTGTAACGAACAACAACAGAGAGAAACAAGGACAACGACAACGACGAAGACGAAGACGACAACGACAAAGTAGCGGAGTAAGAGCGCACGGGACAACTTTTTCGGCGGCGTCGTACGCGTCGGGTAACGGCGATGATGCTGCCGGAGGAGAAGCAATACGTGCAGAAGAAGAGGATCCGTCGACGGCGCCACTCGTCGTTCGAGATAAAATCAAAGGCATAATACTTTTCGTCCTCCCACTTATGGCGTCGAACGTTATTTCACCTTTATTGACGATGACAGATACTGCTTTCGTAGGTAGATACGCATCAGACGCCGTTGTTTCTTTAGCTGCGTTAGGTGTTGCCACTCCTTTGACGGATTACCCGGTGAACTTGTTCATGTTCGTTACCGCTGGCGTCACGTCTATCGTCTCGAACGGTTTGGCAGTGAGAGAGCCGAAACGCGACATGGAAAGAAAAGTGTACGGGGCAATGTTTATATCGTTCACGCTCGCGATAACACTCGCTGCGTTACTCGTATGTTTTCCGGACGCATTGCTTTCATCGCTTGGCGTAGAAAAGATTGGACCTTTGAGGGAAGTCGCAAGAAAATACGTTCAAATACGAGGATTAGCAATGCCGGCGGCATTTTTAACGGGTGCTGGATACGCTTCTCTCGTCGCACGCGAGGATACGATAACACCGCTCATGTGCGTTTCGTTAGCAGCAATCACGAATGTTATTTTAGATTATGTTGCCGTTGTGACGTTAAAGCAAGGTGCAACCGGAGCAGCGTGGGCAACGTCGGCATCGCTATATGTTGGCGCCATTTGTATTTTCACAGTTCTGAGAAGACGGAAGTTGTTTCACATTCCACCTCCTGCTCCATCTACGCAGATGATATCTCCGCCGATGTCAATTATCCCAACGAAGGAAATGTGTGCACCTGTGATGAAGTTTTTTGCTCCCATAACGTTTCTGAGTTTCTCCATCTTGTCATTATACGTGGTTCTTATTTTACAGGCGAATGCAATCGGAAACGTCGCTTCTGCCGCGCACAGAATAGCTGGAAACATTTTCACAGTCTGCGCATTATGCGGAGATCCACTAGTACAGGTTGGACAAACAATGTTACCTAAATATATTGCGTTTACGCCGAAAAATGATGGTAGAAACGCTCGAAAAATGGCACTTATCGTTCAAGCGATGGGATACATGGTTGGTATCGTTTCGGCGTCGATATGCTTCTGGTTGCTTTACTTTGGCGCTTCTGGTTTCACAACAGACAGTTCCGTCATCGCTTGCGCGCGAAGTGTAGTGCTTCCAGTGTTTGCAGCAACGGTAGCAAATATAGTGTCAAAATCTTTATACGGAGTTATGGTTGCGATGAAACAACTTTCGTTTTTAGCGGGATTGACAGCCATCGGAACGAGTACCTTTATGGCCGCCGTGTTTGCGATCAACAAATATCTAAATCCAGAAGCGCGTTATTATGCTCTTTGGTGGTGCCTATTTTCGTATTACGCAATAGCTGTTGTCGTGTTGACAATCCGGGTAGCCACGACGCGACTAGTTAACAAAGAAAGATATCTCTCTTGAAAAGTGCTTTGCTAAGTTGCTCTATCACTTCTAGAACTACAAAACTAAACTGAGCTACTATTACTATTACTATTATTATTATTACTATTATTACTGCTGCTGCACAAGCTACAAATACATTCGTCAAGCATATATCACTCGCACGGTTGACAGATGTCGTCGCGTTTCGCTTCCATTGGAGTCACTAAAATAAACCAATTCGTGGGCGATAACAAGTTCTCATCCCGGAAAAATCTTTTCTGCGTTGAGCGCATGGTATGTCCCACGTGAGAGCAAACGAGATTATACAACGAAGTCGCCCATAAATCGTATCCATCAATTCCGAATTGTCTTTGCGTCGATTGAATCCAGTACCCGAAATCGTTATATTTCCTCTTCGGAACTCTAACTTTGTGAGGCAAACAGCACGGAGAAAGAACCAATCCCAGGTTGAAGGAGTTTGCGCGCAACTTTTCACCTTTTGTCATTATGTTTGTCCACATTTCAATCGCACGCCGGCTGAGATTACCGCACAAATGCATTCCAACCATAACGCCAAAGCCGTCGTGCTCGATGAGAGCGTCCATAATCAAACTCTCGGCTTCTTCAGAAAACAGATCAATATTTTTGAACTGTACGGTCGGTACCGCGTCTAAATGAGAGAGGTTCATGTTTTTATTGTTATCAAGCATGTGTACCGTCGAACTTGGAAACTTTTTTGCCAAAACGATGGACGTAAATCCTTTCCCACTCGCCATGTCGAAGAAGACAACTTTTTCACTCCGTTCCCTTCCAGCTCGTTGCATGGCTGCCAGAACAACATCAACGTTCTTTGCTACCGCGTAACTCTCAACGATTTCTTTTTTAAGCTGCGACGTTTTTTTGCTCCACGCCCAAGACCTCCACTCTGCTTTCTCTTGAAACTCAACGCATAAATCGCTGTGTATGAACTCCTTCAAGTATTCGTTGTCTTTATCCCTCGACTGCATGATGTAATGAATTGACTTTTTTCTTCGAGTCGGCGGTAGTGCTTCTTCCTCGTTTTCTTCGCCCTCCTCGGCGGCGTGCATCGTTGGCGTGGAGGTGGTGGGAATAGCAGTAGTTACAGTACTTACGGTGGTAGCCATTTCGATGCGTTCCTCTCCGCGCGTGGAGTATTTTGTGATTCACGATACTCGTGCGCGCAACACTTAAGTGGTGTGTGAGTAAAAAGAATTATTTATTTATTTCAACGCGGGATTTAACAAAACTAATAACAAGATGAACTCTCAGAGAAGAACAACGCACGCGGCTGCTCTTTAACATTCTCCTTTAGCGCCGCCTCTCACTTTACCGCCACTCTGTTTGTTCGGCTCAAAGACATATTTAATCAAACTGTCTTTGATGTTAAGAATTTGCGGCCACGCGGATTTAATCTTCTTATCGCACAACTCGTTGTTACTTCTCGGAGCGGCTAAGATTTTATCTTGCTCTTCTAATGAAAAGTTTTTCCACGTGTAATTCGGCGAACAGTAATCTTTATACAGTTGCAAAACTTCGTTGTGCGAGATTGCTCCTGGGTTGGTAAAGTTGTAAATCCCGGTAAGCTTTCGCAACGCGCCATCGATGGCGTACGGAACGAGTTCATCCAAAACCGTCATCGAGTTCGGCACGTCGACGACGCAGTCGTAGTTTGCAATTTTAAAGATGAAGTTTCTCGGATTATCCAATCGGTGATCGATGGGCATTCTCAACCGCAACTGTAAGAGGTTGTCGTAGTTTTTGAGCAAGTCTTCCACCATCCCTTTCGTGTGCGAATAGAAGGAACCGCCAAAGTTTGGCGCATCATCCTCGGTAAATCCCGGACCTCCAATTGGATGTTTTTCGTCGTAGGAATAAATGCAACCGGTGGCGAAGTTGGTGACGTGGATGCCGTTCTTATCCGCGAGATCGACCAAGGTCAAAATACCGGTAACGTTCGTTTGAACCGTTTCTTTCTTGTGCGATTCGCACCAATCGACGTTCGGTCTACCAGTGATACCGGCAGCGTTCAGAATATGGGTAGGTTTGCATCGCGCGATGTCATCTTCCACGGCTTTTCTATCGTATAATCTCGCCGCGCCGTAGTAGTACTTATGTCCTTGCTCTTCCAAGAGGCGACCGAGCATACCGCCGATCCATCCGGTTCGACCGTAGATTAAAAACACCGGTCTGTTAGCTTCCGCCGCGTCGTCGGCTTTTCCCTCGGCCGTACTTCCCGCGATTTCCTCGAAAACATTCGGCGACGCCGTGACGTGCCCACCCGTAGGGTGCGCGACTAACGCGGCCGAAAGATTGCCCCAATAATCGTTTTCGCCATTCTTCTCGTACCAAGCGATGGTTTCTCTCAAACCGTCCTCCCACGATTTTTCTTGCTTCCATCCCAAAGCGAGGAGCTTCGAGCAATCGATAAAGTATCTGCGGTCGTTAAATTGGCGGTCTTTCACGTACGTGACGATATCGTCCGCGTTCAACTTCAATTCACTGCAAATATCTTCGGCGACGGAGCGCACCGTTCGTTCTTCTTGCGCGCCAATGTTATACACACCTCGATCTTCGCCGTGGTGCAAGATGCTATCAAACGCGCTCGCGGCATCCGCGACGTGCATGTAAGACCTCGTCGCCATCCCGTCCCCGTGCAAAGGAATTTGTAAACCTCTTTTTGCTAACATGATAAATTTCGGAATCGCTTTTTCCGGAAACTGGTGTGGCCCGTACACGTTGTTTCCTCTCGTGATGAGATACGGCAAGTCGTAAGAGCGTCCGTACGCCATGACAAGCATTTCTGCGCCCGCCTTCGTCGCTGAATACGGATTCGTCGGTTCTAGTAAACTCGCGTGCTCGGTGTTCGAGGCGTTCAACTCGTACGAGCTTTCCCCGTACACTTCGTCCGTGGAGACGTGTAAGAACCTCTTGATGGTACCGAGCGTTTTGCACGACTCTAATAAAACGTGCGTGCCCAAAATGTTGTTTTCCGTGAACGCAAAGGAGTTCCCGAACGAGTTATCCACGTGCGTTTGCGCCGCGAAGTGCATGATGGTATCGATATTTTCGTTTCGTAGGATGTACGAGACTAAATCTGCCGATTGAATATCGCCCATGATAAACTTAAAATTTAACAAGTGCGAAAGTTCGCTCAAGTGTTTCACGTTGGCGCAATAATCGAGCTTATCGAGAACGATGACCTGATGAACGAACAAGAAGAAGAAGAAGAAGAAGAAGTAAAGTTTAATAAGTTGTCAGTTGTATTCCATCCAAAGAAAGAAAGAGAGAAAGAAAGAAAGAGAGAAAAAGAAACACACATCATCATCGCGGTGAAAAATCTTATCGATCCTCTGTTTGCCTCAAAACGACGCAAAGGAGACGACCGAGGAGCGTTGCCGTCCACAGAAAAAAATTATAAACACAGCGCAGACGACAACGACGTCAACGACGACGACGACAAAGAAGAAGAAGAGCGTTTCTTTGCTCACCTTGCAGTGCGGGTACTTCTTCGCGAAGAGGATGGCCACGTGGGAGGCGATAAAGCCAGCCCCGCCGGTGATTAATACATTCTTTGGCTCGTACGGCATCTCTCTCTCACTCTCTTTTTTTTATGACGATGTTTTTGCCTTCTCTCAAAAGGATGGATTTAAGTTTGCTGTGTTGACTGACCCTTTTTTTTGAGAGCTCTGTTTTTTTTGTTTGACGCGAAAAAATCACAGAATCGGTTTCGCTTGAAAAACAAAGAAAGCGTCTTCCCCCCTTTATTTTAAAAACACGTTTTGCGCGCCCCCGCGACGCGCAAATTGCATCATCGATTATTCGTTTTTAGTTTTAAACAAACAATAACACAACCAGCATCCTCAGTCGTTGTTCTTGTTGTTGTTGTGCTTGGGCTTGAAGCTCGTCTCTTATTTATCTATCAAGCGACAACAAACGAACGGAAGAAATTTAGTAAAACACGTTGTTCGTTAACAAAAAAAAGGGGGGGAGCATAAATGTTGAAAGCGCAAAACAAGGAAAACGAGCAGCAGCAGCAGCAGATAACGAAGAAAATGAACGCTTCGGAGGTGAAAGAATACAGAGAAGATGAGGATGAAGAGAGATCCAACAACCCTTTATGTGAGAACAGAGAACTCTCGGGTTGGTTCTTTAAAAAAGGCGAGCTGTTGAACAGATGGAACGAGAGATACGTTTCTGTTGACGAGAAAATACGAACGCTTTCTTTTTACTCCTCTTCTTCGTCTCTCTCGTCGTCGAAACCGACGTCAATCGTGAGTTTCGACGCGTTGGAGAAATTTTCATCGAGGAAAGGAGGAGAGAAAGGGGAGGAGGACGCAATAATAATACGCGTGCAACTCCAAAACGGAAAAGATTTGTTCTTGAAAAGGAATAACAACCAACAACAACAACAGAAGAAGAAGAAGAAAAGTTATTTATTCAAAGAAAGAGGAGAGGAAGAATGGTGCGCGAAAATGAACGCACTTTTGAACCTGTTACCGACGCCAGAGTGTCGGCAGAAACGTGGCGGTGGTATTAGTAATACCACGCTAAGTGCGCTCAAGAACTCCTCGTCCGGAAAAGGCGGGATAGGTAAGATAGTCTTAGGCAACGCGAACGTCGTTGCTCGCGATAACCAACACCATCACGAAGACGACGACGACAGAAATATTCACATGAATACCAATCGAGGTATAAACACGCCACCTTCTGCGACGCGTCGTCACATTGAGTACTGCGACGATGAAGAAGCCGATTTTGAAGCTTCGTCGACAGTTTCTTCCTCGTATTACGGGACGAGCGCTACTAAAAACGGCGCCGGTGACTCCCAAACCACAAACGACAGAGTGTTGGATACGTTTAAAGCTATGGAACTCGCCTTGCGCGCTAAAGACGAGTTGTTATCCGCTCAAACGCAGCTGTCCGACCGATTAGAAACGCAGCTAAAAGAAAAGGAACTTGAAATACAAAGGCTCACGAAGAAACTCAACGGAACGAAGGATTTGGAAGAAGCGTTTGACGAGGCAAACATGCGCGCTATGGAGATGGAAGACCAAGCCGCGATGTTATCGGTTTCAATCGATTCGTTAACGCGAGAGTTGGACGACGTGCGAGCGCAGAAAGCGGTCGTTCAGAACGCTTTGCTCCGAGAATCTGCGTTTATGCAGGAGCGAGAATACGAGATGAACAAAAAATTGAGCGACGTGACTTTGAAACTACAAAAAGTTGAAAACGAAAAGAAGCACCAAAAAGACGTGTACGAAACGACCGAACGGGAGTTGACGTTGAGCAGAGATCGTTTGCTCGCTGAAATCGCTCGCGAAAGAAGAAATCGAGGCATGTTCAGTCCAGAGCAGGAGCAGCATCAACAACATCAAAGAAGACGAGCGATGAAACAACAACCGCGGGGCGGCGCACTCGCGAACGGCAGCATTAGTAACAACGTGGAAGATCAAAACAGCATTAATAACAACATTTCAGACCAGTCGAATGCGACGAAGGACGAGAGTCCAATACGCCAGATTTCGTTCGCGTCGCACACGCCGCTGAATCAGAGCATTGCGTCGCGCGACGACGAAGACGAAGACGAAGGAGAAAGAGCAAACAACGCGTTTTACCGTCGCGCAGATAAAAATCTGAGCAAGCTTCTCACGCCCGAGGAGCACTCGTGTCGCGTACAATAATGATAATAGTAAACGAATTCCTTACTGGTATGTATCACTACTACTACTACTACTACTATTACTTCTACTACTACCTCACATCGTTTATACACACGTGTTACATTTTGACGTTGTTGCTAATGACTCGACTTCCTTTCAAGTCGCTGACGACGCCTTTCACATAGTCCTCGTCCTTATTATCCTCGGCGAACTTCTTGACATAAGAACACGTCGGTAACACTGTGTAGCCTTTCACTTTCGCCCACTCTAGCGCCGCACGCGTGATTGCTTTAGCTATTCCCTTCCCTCTCTCTTGCTCAGGCGTCCACGTGTGAGAAAACGCGACCATTTTTGACTTTGGCAACCCGATGTGCTCGTATAATAAATACGGCTGCGTTCCGTCTTCCTCTCCGTTAAACTCGTCTGAAGTCGAGAAAACGCCGCCTAACATTTCTAAATCATTCAACTGCAACTTCCCCGGGAAGCATTTTACGGTAACCGACGTCGTCGTCGTCGTCGTCGTTTCCCCCGACATCTTATCTCGTTGTTTTTCTGACGAGTTTTACAATGGAAATGGAACAAAAAACATCACAAACAACGAACGCGAAAATAAATCGAAGAGTAACACATGACGCGACTACCAACGACTAAGATTATGCGATAATGTTTGCTAACGTGACAACAAAATACGCCAAAGGGCAGGGATACTATTGCGGTAACATTTGTTTTGATGTCTTTGTGAAGATGTTCTTGCTCGGGGGAATGTGTGGCCGGGACGTTTGGCGAAAAGGAGATATTCTTTACAAACAGCTAGTGTTGGAGTTTAAAGTGGACCGCGTGAGATATAAAGAATCGACCCCAATCAACGACAACAACGACGACGACGACGACGACGAAAACAATCCCTCTTCTGGAAACAGCAAACCAGTGACAATGATGAAAAATATCAGCGCGGATTGGTTAAAGTCCGAAATCGAGAAGCTGGAAGAGGTGTACGAGGCAGAAGTGCAAGTGAGCACTGGTTTAGTATTAGTTGAAGTGAAAACGAGACGAGTGGAATCGATAATGGTATTGAGAGCGACGATATCGAATCTGGTCGATAGAAATGGCGCACCTCTTGGAGCGAAATTTATACAGGAACACACGGAACCGCGCGATTGTTTCTGTTGCTAGCAGCGATGTATTTCTACGCACAGCTTAAAAAGTAACTACACAATGTACATATACACTAATCTTCACTTCTTCTTCTTCTTTTCGTCCTTCTTCTTGTCGTCCTCTCCTCCTCCTAAAAACATCTTCTTCGCTTCTTTGAGAAGTAAGCCACACCAGACGACTTGCAAAGCCGTGAAGAACACGTTCAGAACCAACACACCTACGACGACGCTTCTCGGCACGGGCAATTTTTTCATCTTCAACACGTGCAACGAATCTCTCCACGCACCGGCGCTAAACTGAATCCATTTGATAATTCGGAACCATACAAAAAACGCGCCAAATAACAAGGAATTTATCATGTTCATGAGTGGATACTTCTCCTTATAATCTGGAAAGAATCGCATGAAATCTACGACCGATAACGGCAACGAGGACGTCTCGCAAACGCCCATGAAATAAACCCCGTACCACGCCATGTACGGTATAGTTAACATCCAGTAGCACAACAATCCCGTCATCGCGTGGTGCAACAACATTTCCACTGAATTCAACTCCGAGTTAAACAAAGATATGACAAAATCCCACGCCTGAAACGCTATTTGCACCTCTCCTATTTTCCTCACGTTTTCAGAAACTGGACCAAACAAACGTTCCTCCGCCGTTCGCGAAGATTGAAAGTGTTCGCTGAAATACCACGTGTTGATTCCATAATACGACACGTACGCCAAAGGAATAAAACAGGTCATCTGGAACGCGCCTAAAAACGACCCACCGTTTGCTTTTGCAATTGCCTTCGCGTCCACAAACTTGTGCATAAATCCACTCGCAAACACGAAGAAGAAGGAAAGGAATAGGAACCACTCGGAAATGTACACGAAGTCAATCTTCTCTCCCGGTTGCTGAGGAGCAGGAGAGAACAAACTGCCGAAGAAGCTATTCATGATGCGTGTGTGTGCGTGTGTGCGCGTGTGTGTATGTCTGCGTCGTTGATGTATTCGAGGGCGTATTCGAGAATAAATACTAGTAGATAAAACCAATTATTTAAAAAGTGACGACAATAAACGAAGAAAGCGAGAATCATCAAAACAGGATGATGTATGCGGGAGTATCTCTCTTCATTTCTGCGATATAAATTTTACAACGATGACCACACCACTTTCTCGGGTCAAGGACCAATGTTCGGCTGCAATTCTTCTTTGTACGAGTGCATCATCTCCTTGACGAACTGTTTGGAGTGCTCTTGCGAAAAGTGCTCCAACGCGCCTTCGCCGAGTTCGTATTGGTAAGTGAAGTCGTTTCCAGAAGCCGCGGTGATTTTATCTCGTAAAAGAACGCGTCGAGAAACGAGCTTTGGTATGATTTCGCAATGCTTGCACTCAAAATCGTTGGACCATTTTCCTAATCCAGGTCCTTTGCCGTTATAGGAGGCTCGCATACCGAATCGTCCGAGCGCTCGAAACAGCGCTGATTCTTCCATCGTGCCTCCGTTAACTTGAATGATTGACGATATCGCGATAACGAGTCCTCTCCACATTTTTTTCGTTTTGGGAATGTGCTTGTCCACAAACTTGACGCGCGCGTCGATTGGCTGCGCCGAACGAAGAATGAACGACGTCGTCGACGTAGTCTCTGCACTTTTGCTCTTGCTCTGTTCCACTTGCGAGGTCACTCTTTGGACTTCTTTCAATTCCAAACCGAGATAGTCCAACAACCGCAACTGCGCACGAGGCAAAATGTAACTCGCCACGTTTCTCACTTTCTTTCCTTTCATGATCTTTGCCATCGCTTCCGTGTACAACGCTCGAGGAATCGGCGCGTTGCCGTTCTTTTCCATTTGGAAGAGAAAGAACCGCGCGGCTTCCATCGTCAAGTGTTGCACCTCCTGACTCGATAAACCTATGTGCGCTTGCACATTCTTTTCGTTGGAAACCTTGATGGCTTCTTTAATCTCTTTGAGAATCTTTGACACCGGTGGATCGGACACCCCGACGTACGAGTGCGGTCGTCGCACTTCTTCTCTGTTATTCTCGTTGTCTTCATCAATCACGACATTTTCCTCCTCTTCCTCCTCTTCTTCTTCTTCTTCTTCTTCTTCTTCTTCTTCTTCTTCTTCTTCTTCTTCTTCTTTACTCGCCTTCTTTTTCTTCGCACTCTTTACCGTAATCTTCGCCTTTTTCGACGCCGAAGTCGTCGTCGTCATCAATTTCGCCGGCGCGTTCTTCGCCACTTCGTTCACGTTTCTCTCTCGTTTTTTTCCTCCAGCAGATGATTTTTCTACCAATTTCTTCGGCGGCATTTTCTCTCTTTCTTTCTGTCTTTCTCTCTGACTCTCTCTGACTCTCTCTCTGACTCTGACTCTGACTCTCTCTCTCTCTCTCTCTCTCTCCTGATGATGATGATGATGATGTGATAATAAGAAGCACAAGCGCGTTTGGAAGTTTTTGAAGATGAAGTTTTTGAAAAAAGGAGAGACAACAGAAGAGAGAGAAGAGAGACGAGTTTTTGAAAATTTTTCACTCTAGAAGCTTCTCTTCGATCATCGATTGACACAGATTTGAAGATTTGAAGAGCGACTGAAGACTGAGATTGATGTTTCGTGTGTTTGTGACGGCTCGCGTCGTCCGAATAAAAATCTTCACATCTGCCCTCTTTGTTTTGTATCAACAGACAAGAACAACAATAATGGCGACGACAACGCGCGCCAACACGATGATGCGACGCGGGGCGAACGCGTTAGCGCATCGATGGTATTATAGCAGTGGTGCTGGTATCCAAGCGACGACCTCTTTCTCTTTCTCCTCCTCTGCTTCCTCTAAATTGTTGTTTAACAACAACAACAACAATAACATCAACAACTACAACACGCAACAACAACAACTACAACAACAACAACAAAAGAGAGGTGTAGCGTACGACATCAACGCTCGGACGAAACCGCACTTGAACGTAGGGACGATTGGTCACGTCGATCACGGGAAAACCACGTTAACGGCGGCGATTACGAAAGTTATGGCAGAAGTTGGCGGTGCGCAAGAAGTCGCGTTCGATCAGATCGATAAAGCGCCGGAGGAGAAAGCGAGAGGTATCACCATCTCCACCGCTCACGTCGAATACGAAACGAAGAACAGACACTACGCGCACGTGGATTGCCCAGGTCACGCGGATTACGTGAAGAATATGATCACTGGTGCCGCGCAAATGGACGGGGCTATTTTAGTCGTCTCTGCGGCGGATGGACCAATGCCACAAACGAGAGAACATATTTTGTTGGCGAGACAAATCGGAGTGCCGAGTTTGGTCGTGTTTTTGAACAAGATCGATATGGTGGACGACGAAGAGTTGGTGGAGTTGGTAGAGATGGAATTGAGAGAGTTGTTATCGTTTTACAAGTTTCCTGGAGATGATATTCCATTCGTTAAAGGATCGGCGTTGCACGCGTTGAAAGGGACGAACGACGCCATTGGCAAGGAAAAAATTTTAGAATTGATGGACAAGATCGACGAGTACGTGCCGACGCCAGAAAGAGCGTTGGATAAGCCATTTTCCATGCCCGTAGAAGACGTGTTCTCTATCCAAGGGAGAGGCACGGTGGCGACTGGAAGAATAGAACAAGGGACGATTAAAGTTGGCGAAGACGTCGATCTCGTCGGTATCGTGCCGACGAAGAAGACGACCGTAACTGGCGTAGAAATGTTCAAGAAACAATTGAACGAAGGGCAAGCGGGTGATAACGCTGGTTTACTCTTGAGAGGTGTGAAGAGAGAGGAAGTTTTGAGAGGTCAGTTGCTTTGCAAACCGGGCTCGATTACTCCGCACGCGAAATTTGAAGCGGAAATTTACGTCTTGACGAAAGATGAAGGCGGCAGGCACACGCCGTTCTTTTCCAACTACCGACCTCAGTTCTTCATGAGGACTGCGGATATTACCGGGAATATCACGTTACCAGAAGGTGTCGAGATGGTCATGCCAGGTGACAACGTGACGTGCACGTTTGAGTTGATCACTCCGGTTGCCATGGAACAAGGTTTACGATTTGCGTTACGAGAAGGCGGGAGAACCGTCGGCGCCGGCGTCGTTGCCAAGGTTTTGGATTAATACTGCGCATACTGGTGCCTAGGTAGTGAGTGGTCTGTCTGGTGTTATAAAAAAGATTTGGATTATTATATTATTAAAAACTCTCTTCTGTCTCTCGTTCACTCTCTCTCTCTGAAGTAATTGTCGCATCGTCATCGGTATCTTCCTCTTCTTCTCCTACTACAAAAACAACGAGTAATTAGCGACCGAAGAAACCACCTCCTTTCTTGGAGTCCTTCTTCGCTTGCTCCTCGAGCATCTTCTCTCTCGCCAACTCTCTCGGACTCTTCGCCTTACCCGCCGCCGCTCTTCTCGCTCGGAACGCCTCCTTGTTTCTCTTCTTTTCGGCTAAGACGCCCGCGGTGTTAAAGGTCGGTGCCTGTCTTTTCGGTGGCGCGACACCAACCGCCGGCGTCATCGCGGCTTTGAATCTGTTCTTCCCGACCCCACAAGTCGGGCATCTGTACGAGTTCGGCAACGCGCTGAAATCACCTCTGTAAATATATCCGCAGTCGATGCACACCATCGGTTGCCCGGCTGCTTCTTTCTTCTTACCACCAAAGTTGAAAAACGCTTTGGTTTGGACGACCGATCCTCGACCGCCGGCGGTTCGAGCGCGAGATTTAGAAGACGCGGCCTGTTTGTAGTGAAAAAGAGAGAGAAAGGGTTTTGCGTGTGAGTTGTTGTTGTTGTTGTTGTCGATCGATGGATGTCCACGCGGCGGGGAAAATGAATTTTTGTTTTTATTTTTGCACGTCATCACCACTCCTTGTGGCTCTCTCTCTCGTCGTCATCTCTTCATCTCTCGCGTTTGTAAAAAAACAAAAGACGCACCTTCGTACTAAACACGTTTCTCTTGGATGCTGCTAAGAAGTTCGGTTGCGCGATAAACGCACTCGAAGAAGTTGCCATTTTTTAGTATGTATTTAGTATATGTGTGATAAAAATAATAGAAATGTAAAGTAATCTGATGTGAGAGAGAAAGATCTTTTTTTTTCTTTTTCTCACAAAGAAATCCGAGCCACAAATCGAGTCTGCGCAGGTGGACTTTTTTTTCAGTCAATAATGATCAAAATGAAAAAGTGAAGAGAAGGAAGCACTCATCACATAGGAAAAAGGGAGGAAGAAAAAACGTCAACCTTTGTTTGATACTTTTAAACTAACTACATCACATCGTATCTATTATCGCACGCGACGACGCTTCTCATCAAGAACACAAAAAACGCCCGCTGCTATTGCTATTATCGTTTCGATACTAACGATCGGGCTTAACGCCATCGCCGCCGCTCGCCTCCATTGCTTCTTTCAGCTCTCTCGGCAACGCATCCGTGCACTGACTGGACGTGCCTCGATATCGCATCTTGTGCTCTTCCCATACTAAAACGTGGACTAAACCGTCGCTCGATCGTGCCGCTTTTCTCGCGCGTTCGCAAATCTTCTCGTGTTTCATGCAACAAGGAAACTTGTACGGAAGAGGGTTTTTCGGATTGCGCGCTAACTTTTTAAACTCGGCTTCGGTTAAACTACTCGGCGCAACTGCGACGGTTGGATTTCTGGCATATTCGCTCGAGTAATCCACTTGATGTTCATCTGAATGCATTTTCTGTACCCAGGATCCATACGTGTCGTACTCGGAGAAGTAATAGTGTCCACCTTCGACAGTGGCAACCTCGTTGGCTACGGCGTGAATGTCCCACGGGAACCGTTTCTCCTCCTCTCTCAAGTGTTGCAACAAGTGACTATCCGCTCCAGTTTTTAAATAATGCGTAATATAATTCGTCATCTCCCGAACGTATTCTTTTTTCATTACCATAAACCCACAGACGTAGTTAAACGAATCGCCTTTCGGGTCTTTAGGGTACCCGCCTGGTTTCATCAACTTATCGCCTACGATGCGCTTATAAAACTTTGCATACCCGGTGCTCTTATGCGTCACCGGGTTCGCGCAAAACCGAACCGCGTAGTTTTCGCTCTTCGTCGTCTCTTTCACTAACTCTAACGGGCGCGTGGCAATGTTATCCGCGTCCCAAACTAAATAATACTCCGATAAATCTTTCACGTGTAACGCCACTCCCAACTTGAGATATTGTTGCAAATACCATCCGACTCGATTAGACCCTTCCTTTTGGCCAATCTGTTTCAACTTCTCGCCTCGTTCGGATAACGAGGAATACGTGACACCAGGTATGACTTCGTTTTCGTCCAAACATATGATATTCTTCGCCAATGAACGTAAATACGGGCATATTTCCACCTGCTTTACGACGAAATAAATCTTCCGAAAGTGATAGTGAAAGTTCAAGCGTTCGACGACTTGTTGCGTCGTACATACGGGAGCCACCATGACGATGACAACATCCATATCGGTATATTCTGTTTTTAACGGTTCGCTTTTCACTCGTTTATTCGTCGCAGAGGACGAGCATCCGATGTTGTTGTTGTTGTTGTTGTTGTTGTTATCGTAAGAGACGGCAAAGTTATCAACGCTGTCGTCGCGACGATGGCGATGAGGATGATGAAGATGATGGGCGTCGTTGTCGTCGTCGTCGTCGTGGTGCTCTTCTTCGTCATTCTCATCACCGTGCGAAGAAGACGACATCCAGGACGGAAAGTACGAGGAGGAAGAGAACTCATCATGGCTCCGCGCCAATGAAGCAGATGATGATGTGGATGATGATGTGGATGGATATCTCGAGTGATAATGCGTCGCAATAAAGTTCACCGTCATGGCGAAAAAGAAACACACGATGCCGAAACGAATCATCGCCTTCAAGCCTTGCGCGGGAGTCGGGCGTTTCATCTGCCGAAAGTTTACCATTTTCGTTTTGTTCTTTTGTCTTTCTTTCTTTCTTCGCTCTTATTAGTAGTAAGTAGTATTCGTTTCTATTCTGTTTTACTAGAGCAGTAGCATTTGTTCCTTATTAAGGGAGAGAGAAAGAGATGAGAGAAAGAGAGTTTCGAGGAAAAAGAAAAGAGTGAATTTGAAGAAAAAGTGAAAAAACTTCTCTCTCCTTTTCTCTCTTCTTGCCTATTTTGCTTTTCGTCGTTTGGCACACAGCCCCGCCGCCTCTCTTCAAACGAACAAAAAAAAAGGAAAAAGGGAATAACGAATAACAAACGAACAAACGAGGTTTTTTTATTCAAACGCTTTATTCCGCACTTAACGAGCGACGACGACGACGACGACGTAAACGACTTGACGAGAAACTGGAAGATTACTAAACACACTTCACGTGGTAAACTTTAAACTCTCTCGTACTCCTCGCGCAATGTTTGCTTCCACGTCAAACCAAACGATGATGATTCGCGCCAACAAGACGGCTGCTCGATCATCATCATCATCGTCCAGCAGTCGGATTCAAAATAAAGTAACGTTTAGAAAAAGACAACAACTTAGCAAGAACAACGCAACGTCATCAGAGTTTAGCAGTCGCGTTATCGATTCGTCTTTTCATTTAAAACGCGAGAAAGAAGCTTCGGTGGCGGCGACGACGACGACGACGACGAAAGCGTCCAACAACAACAACAACAAGAGACAAAATGTCATCGCCAAAGCGGGCGGTGGCTCGATCGCTGAAGATACTTCTGGTATTCCAGAATCCGAAAGATTCGACATGAGCGAAGGTACGAACAAGAAAAGATGGGGCATGGTGTTCGCTTTGTTCGTCGCGTTCGTGTTGTGCAACTTGGATAAGGTCAACATGTCCGTCGCTATCGTCCCGATGGCAAAATCTTTCGGCTGGACGGCTACCCAAAAAGGTCTCGTCGCCTCCGCGTTCTTTTGGGGCTACGCGTTCACTCAAATTCCGGGTGGATGGCTCTCATCCAAGTATGGCGGTAAAGCCGTCTTGTTCTATGGCGTCATTTTGTGGTCTCTTGGTACGTTGATTGCCCCGTGGTGCGCCACGTTAGGGATGGCTCCTTTGCTCGCGTCCAGGTTTCTCGTCGGTTTGGGCGAAGGCGTCGCGCCGTCCGCCGCGACTGGCATCTTGGCGAAGACCATCCCGCCGTCGCAGCGCTCTAAAGCCGTAACTGCTACCTTCGGTGGTTTGGACGTTGGATCTTTACTTGGTTTGCTCATTGCGCCGCCGATCATTTTGTTCCTCGGCGGCTGGCAAGCGGTTTTCTACCTCTTCGGCTTTCTCGGCTTCGCCTGGGGTGCCTGGTGGTGGCTTGGCTTCGCCAACGACAAATCCGTCGATATGAAGGAAACAGCGGCAGAAACCGCGAAGGCTGCCGGTGGATTGAACATCCCATGGGGTAAGTTTGCTAAATCCAAAGAGTTTTGGGCTTTGATGGTTGCGCACTTCACGTGGAACTACTTCTCCTACGGTTTGTTGGCCTGGTTACCGAGTTTCCTTTCCTCCGCGCTGAACGTTTCCCTCGCGAAATCGTCCTTCCTTAGTATCTTGCCGTACCTTTCTACCGTTGCGGTCACGACTTTGGTTGCCCCGATCACGGACTCCTTGGAAAACAAAAATGGTTTTTCCAGAACGGACGTGCGTAAGTTGTCGCAAACGCTTTGCTTTGGCGGTGGTGCGGTTGCGTTGTCCACCGTCGGTTTCATCGTTTCCAAAACTCCGGCCGCAGCTGTAACGAACACGACTATTGTTATGGTTATGTCTGCTCTCGCCTTCTGCTTTGGTATGGGCGCCTGGGTCAGAACCGGTTTGTTCTGCGGCCACCAAGATTTGAGCCCGAAGTATGCCTCGATTATGTTGGGCGTTACTAACACTGCCGCTGCTATTGGCTCCTTGTTGTCCACCTTTTTCATTGGATACTTCATGGAAGTCACCAACGGTTCCTGGGCTTGGTCGCTCTTCTACCCGATTGCGATTTTACAAGTTGCATCGGCCTTGATCTTCTCGGCGTTGTGGAAGTCTACTCCGATTGATTTTGATGCGTAAAGTTTTAAACGCATCCTCATGACATCAAACGATTATCACGAACGTATCATTTCAAACGACGTAGTGTTATAAACGATATCAAATAAAATCAAAAGAAAAAAGGGAAGAAAAGAGAGCGAGAATGAAAGAGAGAGAGAGAGAGAGAGAGAAAGAGAAAGAGAAAAAACATAAAAAAAGACAACGTCCGCTTTGGGCGCTGGATACCCAAGCTGGGCGCTGGATACCCGAGCACGGTTATACCAACAACTTAAAACGAGAGAAAATACATTTACACATTTGATTTGAATTTTTAAACGAACAAAATTACTAAACCAACTATATTTATTCATGTATGGGTTTATCGTAAGCGCGTGAGTGATTGAGTCCTTCTGTAATTCTTTTTATCTTTTATCGTATTCGTTTTTTATTTCAATATTAGTAGTTCTTCAAAAAAATGTTGTTCTTAGATTAAGCAGACCCTTCGGCGGCTTTGGCAGCCGCTTTGGCCTTGTTCTTTTGGTCCTTCAAATAGAAAGTGTAAACGGTGGAGACGAGGACGGCGCCAAAACCGGCGATGTACTTCCAGTTCAACTCTTTCGGGAAGAGCATGAAGGAGATGACGATGGACAAAACCTTACGTAAAGATTTCACAATTTCAGCTTCCGTGGCGCCAAAGTACTTGATCAAGGACAAAATGAAGGAGACAGAGGAGTAGCCCATGACGGAGAAGCCCATGATCATCGGGACGACTTGCGTGTATTGCATGGAGTGCGCAATCGCGGCGTTCAAACCACCAGACGCAACCAACGGAATCAAACCGTAGACGGTACCAATCAAAGACGCGTAGCACAAGACCTCTTGCGTCGTGGACGGCGTTTCACATCTGAAAAAGTTCTTTTCTTCGAAGTTGGCGCAGATGGCGTCAACACACAACGCACCGGCAATCAACGCAACGCCAATCGGCGCGAACGCCGGGGAAGACGCGACGTCACCCAAGGTGAAGAGAACGATACCGGCAACCAAGATGGCGGCAGACAACCATTCCTTCCAGTTGTACTTCTTGCCGACGATCATGACGGAGAATGCCATGACTGGGATGATCTTGGCAGACTTAAAGACGATTCTCGTCGCGTAGTTCAAGTAGGACAAGGCGTAGTTGGTCAAGGCCATGCCGCCGTAGGTATAGACGGACAAGATGCCGTAGTTCTTCCAAGAACCTTTTCTAGAGTCTTTAGTGAGCTTCATTTCCAAAGCACCGCATAAAAAGTACGTGAACGTGGTCAACACGGTCATCCACGCGGAAAACTTAAAGCCCGGGATGCGGAAAACGCCTTCTTGCAAGGCGGCGAAGCCCAACGCGGAACCGAGAGAACCAGAGGCGAGAATCAAAAAGGACAACCCTTCGTTGTCCGGCAAGTTGATGCCAAAAACTTGCTTCTTCTCTCCCGGAGCGGCTTTCGGGACACCAGCGGCTTGACTGTGTGCACGTAATAATACAGAACAAGAAGAACAAAGAAACGTCAAAGGTCAGATTTAATAATACACGTCGTCCGTCGTCCGCAAAAAGGTTTATTTATTTCCTTCTTTCAATATTTCAATTCTCTTCTTCTTGTCTGGTTGCAAAAAAAAGAGACCGCCGCCACGCTTTTACGACCAAAAAGGGAAAAGAAACGAACAAAAACAAGAAGAAGAAGACAAAGACGTGCGCTACTCTCGTCGTCTTCTTTCGATGAAACGAAGCGCGAGTATTCGAACTACAGCAAAGAAAGACTCGAAACACTCACACTTGCAATTTGCCTCTCGACGGCGGCGTTTGCATCAACACCGAGTATTGGTTTCTTTGCGTGGCCATTTTCAAGCCCTTCAACGGCGCACTCTGCAACGTGATCGACGACGATTTGGAGCAGGAGGCTTTTATGCTACTCACGCGCGTTCTTCTTGTGGAGGAAACTCTGGCGTTAGTTACAATCGGAGTGCTCAAAGACAACGCCGACATCCTCTCTGGGTATAATAGTAGGTAATCTGCGTGTGTGTTTAGGTGCGTTGAAGATATATATCAACGCGTGTTAAAGTAGTCTGTGTCTGTAACCCGACGCGTAAATATAATGCGGTTATGTTCGTTGTTTGGTGGGAGAAAGAGAAAAGAAAGAGAAAAAGAGCGAAAAAATTCCCGCCGCCGCACAAAAAATCTACGAGGAATAAAAAATGAAGAATATGACGATGGCTTTGTCTTCTTCGTGTTGTCATCATCATCGCGCGCAACCGATATCAGCATTAGGAGCATTAGGAGCAACAGCGAAACGAAGACCAACAGGGAGGAGTAATAATAATAATGCTCGAACGACGACGACGCCCAAAAGAGGAGGAGGAGGAGAAAGAGGCTCGATGATAAAAACAAACGCGTCGTCGTCGAACTTCCATCTTCCATCATCTTCTTCTGAAGGGGAAAGGCACGTCGTCGGCGTGAACAATAAGAGTACTTATAATATTGGAAGAGGAAAGAGAAGAAGAAAACCTCTCATCAACGCGGCAAGACAAAATACAAACGGAAGAATCGTCGTCACGCGCGCCGTGTCGGATGGAGGAGGAGAACAACCGCAAAAGAAAATCTCGCAATCTGAGTTTACCGAACGAGCCTGGGAAGCCATCGTAGCTGCTCCGGAAAACGCGCAAAAAGCGTCGCAACAAATAGTCGAAACCGAGCACTTATTTTTGGCTCTGTTGGAACAACGAGAAGGATTCTCCGGGAAAATCTTGAAACATCTAGGAGTGGACATGAAAACTGTGATCGATAAGACGAACAAATACATCGAGAGGCAACCGAAAGTGCAAGGCGCTTCGCAACAAGTTTTGGGGAGACACTTGGAAATAGCCGTGGATAACGCGCGAGACCGAGCGAAGCAGTTACAAGACGCGTTCGTGGCCGTGGAGCATTTGACGCTGGCCATAGCCGAAGATGCGAGATTTGGCAAAGATTTGTTCGAAAAGGATTTAAAGATCTCGACGGAACAGTTGGAAGCAGCCATCGTTTTTTTACGAAAAGGCCAAACGGTGACGGACCAAAGCGCAGAATCGAAATACGACGCGCTGTCGAAATACGCAAGAAATTTGACAGACGAAGCGAAAAAAGGTAAATTGGATCCGGTAATTGGGAGAGACGACGAGATTCGTCGCTCGATTCAAATCTTATCACGACGATCGAAGAATAACCCCGTTTTGATTGGCGAACCCGGGGTCGGTAAAACTGCCATCGCCGAAGGGTTGGCGCAACGCATCGTCAACGGAGACGTGCCTACTTCGTTACAAGATGTTTCCATCATGTCTTTAGATATGGGTTTACTCATCGCCGGTGCCAAATTTCGAGGCGAGTTTGAGGACCGTTTGAAAGCGGTGATGAAAGAAGTTGTCGACTCGATGGGGAAAATTATCTTGTTCATCGACGAAATCCACACCGTCGTTGGTGCCGGTGGGAACGGCGGTGGTGGCGGCATGGACGCTGGAAACTTGTTGAAGCCGATGTTAGGAAGAGGTGAACTTAGATGCATTGGGGCGACAACTTTGGACGAGTTTCGACAGCACATTGAAAAAGATCCCGCGTTGGAGAGACGCTTCCAAAAAGTTTCGGTCGAAGAACCTTCGGTGGAGGATACGGTTTCAATTTTGAGAGGTTTGCGTGAGAGATACGAATTGCACCACGGCGTTTCTATTTCTGACGCCGCGCTAGTGGAGGCGGCGAACTTATCCGACAGGTACATCGCCGATAGATTCCTTCCGGACAAAGCCATCGACTTAGTCGACGAATCTGCGGCGAAATTGAAAATGGAAATTACCTCGAAACCGACGGCTTTAGACGCCATCGACCGGGAGATTATTAAGTTGCAAATGGAAATCTTGTCTCTGTCCAGGGATGGATCGGCCATGACCTCGGCGACTGACAAGAAATCGACCGAATCGAAACTGAAACGCATGAAGAAAGAAATTGACGCGTTGAAAATCGAACAGAAAGATTTGCAGGATCGTTGGCAGGAAGAGCAAGATAAGTTGATCCAGGTGCAAACGCTGAAAGAGGAAATTGAACGCGTCGGCGTAGAAATTGCAAACGCGGAACGCGCGTACGATTTGAACAAAGCCGCAGAGTTGAAATACGGAACTCTGATGGAGTTGCAACGCTCGCTCGGTGAAGCCGAGGAAGTTTTGATCGCCGAAAAAGACAACAAAAACAAACTTTTATCGGACGAAGTCACCGAGAACGACATCGCGGAAATCGTCGCGAAATGGACCGGAATCCCAGTTGCAAAGTTACAACAAGGTGAAAGAGAGAAGCTTTTAGATTTGGATTCGGAATTACATAAACGAGTCGTCGGTCAAGACGAAGCGGTGAAAAAGGTCTCCGAAGCTATTCAACGTTCCAGAGCTGGGTTGAGTGACCCGAACAAACCGATCGCCTCGTTTGCATTTTTGGGTCCAACTGGCGTCGGCAAGACAGAGCTCGCCAAAACGCTCGCGAATTTCTTATTCAACACCGAAGATGCGATGATTCGAATTGACATGTCTGAGTACATGGAAAAGCACGCGGTATCCAGACTGATCGGCGCGCCGCCCGGATACGTCGGTTTCGAAGAAGGCGGACAACTTACCGAGGCTGTGCGAAGACGTCCGTACTCTGTCATACTGTTCGATGAAATGGAAAAAGCGCACGCGGACGTGTTCAACGTCTTGTTACAGATTTTAGACGACGGTCGCGTGACCGACTCTCAAGGGCGACTGGTGAGTTTCAAGAATACCATTTTGATCATGACCTCCAACATCGGCTCTCAATTCGTTTTGGACGGTTTACTCAATGCCGGCGAGGAAACGGAGCAACAGGCGAAGAAATCCACGGGTGAGAGGAAGACGAAAGTGATGGATGCAGTTCGTGGACACTTCCGTCCAGAGTTTATCAACAGAGTCGACGAATGGATTGTTTTCGACCCGTTGCTAAGTTCACAAGTCGAGGCGATTGTGCTACAGCAAATCGAACGCGTTCGATCTCGATTAAAAGACAGACGCATTGCGATTGAAATCGAGGAATCTGCGTTAGAAGCGCTGTGTGTGATTGGATACCAACCCGCATTTGGCGCGCGTCCAATTAAGAGAGCGGTTCAGCAATACCTCGAAACCTCCATCGCGAAAGCTATACTCCGAGGTGACATCTCCGAGGAAGATGTCGCGGTGGTTTCAGCGAAACGCGTCGAAGACGACGATTTGATCGAAGGTGGTCAACAGTATGAGTTTGAAGTCAAGCGAAAAGCGAGAGCGAAGAAACAAGCAAAGTCCACGGACTCTGTCGATGAGGAAGTTACTAAATAAACTTTGAATAACATCATATATAAGTATCGCGCGCGCGTGCATGTGTGTTCTAAATTCTCTAAAAATGAATACTATTCTCTACTTTAATCTACCCTCGACTTTCGAATCGAGTCTCTTTCAAATCGCTCCATAACCACACCCGGTCTTTCAGCTGCCTGATTTTACACTGTTCGATTTCATCCACTTTCCTTCCAAACTTGTAAATCCCTACCGTCGGCGTCCATCGCATAAACTTGGCCGTTTCCGGTAATAAATCCACATCTGTGAATATAAATTCCGAATTCGGATACTTCTCCGCCTCATCAAACACGGAAGGCGAGAGTTTGTGACAGTGTTTGCACCAACTCGCGCCAAAGTTCACGACGACGAGTTGTTTTCCTTTCGTTTCGTCGAGTTTTTTTTTGAAACTTTCTTCGCCTTTAATCACCGAAACGTTTCTTTGCGTCGTCGTCGTCGTCGAGGAAGAAGAAGAAGACAAAGAAGAAGAAGACAAAGAAGAAGATAAATCAGAGACAGAAAAAGCTATCTCTTCTTCACCATCGCCTCTCATTTTTTCTCGCTTCTTTCTTTCTTTCTTTCTTTCTTCTTTGATGAATGAGAAAAAGGATGAGAGATGATTTTTGTGATGATGATGTTTGATGATGAAAGAAAAAAAAATAAATCGCAAAAAAACACATAAAGAAGAGAGAAGAGATCTCTCTCTCTCTCTTACCTTGCTTCATTTTTTACCACCCGCCTCTCTCGTCTTTTTTCTGAGCTCTTCGGGTTTGTTTGCAGCAAACACTCGATAAAAGTATATATAAGTTATCATTTACACGACGACAGAGAGAGAGAGAGAGAGAGAGAGAACAATAAAGAGAGAGAGAAGAGAGAAAGAGGAAATCTTTCTTCTCTCTCTCTTTTTGTAAATCCAAAATCAAATCCGCTGACGTTTTGCGCGCTCGACGGCAGTTTGACGGCGGCCAACCCGGGCGTCCCGTTCAAATGACGAACAACGCGAATATCGATGTTCAGCAGCTCAACAGTAACAACAGTCCGAAATCCTCCTCAAATATCATGATAGGAGGAGGAGGCCAGAAGTTTTTCGCCTCGAAATGGCTGACGTTACTTCTGTCTCAGTTGGTGATGGTCTCCTCGGGCGCCTTGTATTGTTTCCCTTTATACTCGCAAACTATGAAGGAGAGATTAAATTTGACGCAAGAGCAGTTGACGTTTATTGGTACGTGTGGGAATTTCGGGGCGTTCTTCTCTGTTTTAGGCGGGATGTATTTCGATCGATTCGGGAGTAAAGCGACGTTGTTCTTGGGAGGAACGTGTAAAGTGATTGGGTTCGGAATGACGACGATGATTTTACGAGGGATTATTTTTCCGCAAACCGTGTTTTTCTCGAGCGTGGCTGCGTACATTATGGGGACGGGTTGCTCGACGAGCTTGACTGCCGCGTTGGGGGCGAATTACGCGAATTTTACGGACAAGACGCAACACGGGAGATTAGTCGGTTTAATCATGGCATTTTTTGGTTTATCGAGCGGCGTTTTTAGTATAGTTTTTGACGTGTTTTTCATGAACACCACCGCCGGAAGTGATATTGGGAAGAATAGCGTAGCGTTCGTGCAGTTCTTGGCAGTTTTTTGCGGCGGCGTTGATATTTTATGTTCCACTGTCGTCGGCGTTCCGAGAGGATTCGCTTTGCCGTCTTCATCCGCTTTGGATGAAATAAACAGTAATAACGCTATGAATATAAATAACGAAAGTAGTAGGAGTGTAGGGTCGATGACGGACGATGTTAAACGAGCATTTGTCACTGGAAATTTAACTGTCGACGATCGTTTGCGTTGGAGCTTGACGATTACGGCAATAGGCGCGGTACACGTCGCGGTTTCAGGGTACTTGGCGCACCAATTTGGATCGCAAGCGACGTCCCCGCTTGCGTTGTTTATTTTTGCGTGCATCGCGTACTCGTTGTATCGCGTGACGACGTTAGGCACAAACTCGTTATTACATCATAAGAGTGAATTAGTCGCCGCGAGTTCGGTGGTTTCGACGGATCAAAAGTCGTCGGAAATGAAATCGATGGACGACGTAGAAAATCCGCAAGGTACTAATAGCAACGCTTCAAGCAGAATGACAAACTTGTCACCGACAGAGGTTTTACAGGAGATGAACTTTTATTTACTCTTCGTCGCACTCATGTTCTCGCTCGGGTCTGGCGTCACGGTGATTAACAACTTGACGCAAATCGCGAAAGCATTCGGAGAGAATTTGCCGAGTTCGATGCCGTTGACGCTTCTGAAAATGTTTGCATGCACAAACACGTTAGGTCGATTACACGCTGGTTATTGGAGCGATAAGTTATCCAAGCGACCTTTGGATGGTAGCGGCGTGAAAGAATCGCATTCATCGCGAAAGCTACGCACTTTGGGAGGATCTTCTTCGAATATCGTTTCGAGCTTTATGTCAAACTTTGACACCTCCGGGCGCGTCGGTCGCGTTCGGTTTACGTCGTTTTTAATCGTCGGCGCATTTTTTGGTATGATTGCGTGTTGGACCGCGTCGGAGGATATGCCGAGTAGTGCTTTAGCTTTAACTTTAACCACTGGATGTGCAGTCACAGGTTGGTTTTACGGCGCTTTGTTTTGGTCCATGCCGACGGTGACGATTGATGTCTTTGGACCGAAACATTTCGGCGCCAACCGAGGTTTGGTTGGTTTAGCGCCCGCTCTTGGTGGGTATCTCATGAGCACAAAGATAGCAGGTGCGGTGTATCAGTACTCCGCCGTTTTTGATGAAGGATGGAAGTGCACGTCCGGTCGCGTGTGTTACGCGCAGGCTTTTTTTATCAATACGATTCTCGTAGTCATCGCGTATTGCTCGGTTTTACTTTTGTGCAGAAGAAGAAACGAATGACCTACTCGTCGTAACTATTAGGTATTTTATTATTATTGGCAATAAATATATTACAAGCTTCCTGAATATGTAGTGTGTTGCTGTTACGTGTTGTTATTGATGTTGTTGTATATTTATACATACTATATATCTAGCGAAGAAAACGTACGCAAAACGCGATTCATTAATCCCATCCGCACAATTTTGGTCGTATGACCTTCTCAAACACGCCAAACGCCTCGTCCGTGGATTCGGGTAACACCGTCGGTAACAACCCGCCGTTAACTCGAAACGTGATTAGAAAAGAGTTTGTCACGGTTGCACTTACGGTTTTCGGATTCACCACGATCGCTTCAACTTGCATCACGATATCTCTTTCAATATCATTCCCGCTTTCGAACACGTTTGTCTCTTTCAGTTCTAGAGTTTTCTTATCGAACTCTCCGGGTTCGCCGACGTGGATGATGTGCGCTCGAAACCTCAACAAATCGCCAACCTCGACTGGCGCTCTAAAATCCACGTCCGACATGTTCACGAAAAGTGGAAACGTACCCGCAAACGTGTACGCGTTCGCTAACGCCAATTCAAAACCACGCCGTAACAAAAATCCACCAAATATCCGCCCGGATAAGTTCACCTGCTGCGGTTGCGCGACGAACAAATTTTCGTGCACCGTCTGCGAAGTCAAAACTATCTTTGATAATTTCTCGTCCAACACCGCTCTCGAAGGCATCTCTTTTGCCACTCGGGACATTTCCCGCATTTTTTTAACCCATTGTTTACGAAACACTCGCACTTCCTCACGCATGGGCATCTTATCCATCTTTCTGTTCTTCTTCAACTCAATCTGCGCTTTCACTTCGTCGAAGGTTGCTTTCTGCTCCTCGGTCAGCGTCTTCATGTCCAACTGGTTTACCGGCGTCGCTTTACCAGTCACGTTCGACCTCGCCGCGAATGTAAAATCAGCTCGCATTAAGACTTCGCCTTTTTCGTTTTTCAAATCGCATCTGACCACGATCGAGGACGTCCCGACGTACGCCACCGACCCGTGTAAAAACGTCTTTTGGTCTAACCGTAACTTCATAAACTGTCGAATGTTATCCGCGCTCGCGGTCACCGCATTCGGAGGCCTCGTCGCCGGGTCGTTATCGTCTATGTGTGTAAACACGACGTTCCCAGCTAACGAGTCCATATCCTCCAGAACTCGACCGATTCTCGCGGTGTTCCACGGCGTCGCGTAGTCTCTCGCCAACTGTTTATCGTTCTCAAAATCGTACAAAACCACGTGCTCTTTGATTTTCTTCGTTTTTATCAAAGTTTGTTCCGGCGCGTGTGGATGTTCCACGTTCATTTGCTCCAATCGATCGTTCCACAAACGTTTCGTGATTGCGGTTCTTTGGTGCGAAATGTATCCCATTTTTGAAGGAGTGGACGTGGAGATATTGTTCGCAGACTTTTGTTTTTGTGTTTTTGTCGTCGTCGTCGTCCATGTGTTGTTATCCACTTTTCCTTGAGTACTAACTGTCGTCCTACTAAACGTCTTTGCTCCTTCTCGATTTTGATATCCGATGAAGAAGGAAGAGAGAGACCTATAACTACTACAACTACTACTGCTACTCGTTTTTGTAGCCGTCTTATCGAAACAACGATAGTTATTCGACGCGGCGGCGTTTCGGAGGATGTAGTTCATGAGTTTTGTAGTTCTTCTTCTCATCATCATCTCGTCAAATTTTATATGTGACTTGTGAAGTATTTTGGAACGAAACTAATTTTTTTCTTTCGTCAATTGAAAATTTTTTTGTGCTTCACATGAAAGAAAGTTTAGAAAATACTCGGAGCTTTTTTCTTTAAAAGCAGCAGCAGACAATAAACATGAACGCATCGTTGACCGGTAAAGGTGGTAAAGGTGGTGGTAA
>ERZ651776.629-NODE-629-length-47835-cov-3.917459_pt1 | contig 47835 bp, 68 predicted proteins | sample MGYA00514761_ERZ651776 | MGnify/ENA metagenome assembly ERZ651776
ACTTCTTAGACTATATTAAAGAATCAAATGCTACTATTGTGCTAGAAAATCTAGTTGAAGGTGGCGACACATTTATGCGTATGCTTGACAATCAAGGTCTACTTAAAGGTGCCTTAGAAGGTCGCTACGCAACGATCTCTTCAGGAGAGCTACCAGAGACAATCAATAATTTTAATACAAATTATATGATGTATAAAACTGCTGAAGTTAACGAACATAACAAACATGTTGCTTACAGCAGACATGAGAGAGACTACGATTTTTTATTCCTAAACAATAGACCAAGAACACATAGATTAGAATTAATAAATCAATTAGAACAAGAAGGTCTATTAGACAATGCACTATGGACACATATCACAACTGGCAGACGACTACCTAGAGAATTTGAAAAGAATGATATTACATTTGAAAGTTTGATAGATTGGAAAAGATGGGACGCTGGAGAATGTATAACACAACAATACTTTGACACTTACTTTAGCTTACAAGCAGAGTCATCAGTTCTACATAGATACAGTATGTTTACTGAGAAAACATGGAAGCCTATTATTGCTAACCATAATTGGATTACCTTAGGCAGTGCTAACCATTATGAAGACTTACGTAAGCTAGGATATGAAGTTCCAGACTGGGAGTGGACTAGTCGTGATGATTGGCGTGATAGAGTAAAAGGCTGTATAGAGCAAATTAAAATACAAAAAGAATACGGGTTACATCAATGGGACTTGGATACTAGACCTGAACGTAGACACAATCAAGATGTGTTTTGGAAACAGTACGATGAATATTATTGGACTACTAGAGAACAGCTATATGATTGGTTTAGTCTACTCGGCGGACAAGTGTAATTGATTTTTTCTTGGTTCGTTTTTTTGCTAGATTACTAAGACTAATTGTTGGTCCTGAAAGTATTTCAACATCTTTGTTAACAAATGTCTGTAGGTAAGGTTTAAACTGTGCCCATTCTTCACGTAAGAAAATATTAATTGGAATAGTTCTATTACTTTCCCACCACCATACATTAGCAAGCTCTAAGAAACGTTGTTTAAGTTTTATGTCAACAATACGCCCAAAGTCGTAAAGAGTAGTGACAGTAGCGTCTCGATTCTGTACGATACCAACGTATTCTGCTCCAGCGTAATATACCACTGTAACAAATGGATACTTGTCTGCTAACTCTTTAAAAAATTCACTGCTCATCTATCGATAAATACTCTATATGTTTACAACTCAAGTCTATTTATATAAGCAAAAGCACCAGGTGGTATTACGTGACACCACTCAGGCCCTAACATCAATGAGGTATAATCCCGTGTACGCAAAAAATTTAAAATTACACAAAGGCACAGACAATGTGCTAGTGTTTACATTCGTTAATCAGGATCAAAAACCTGTTAATAATTCTACAGCAACTTTTACATTCAGGTTAATTAATAGAGAAGGCAATGATTTAATTCTTGCAAAAACAATGACTGCGATCGATGCTACTAAAGGTACTGCGTCAGTTACTGTTACAGAACAAGACTTAGATGCAGTAGATATACAAAAAGCACACTATTCAATTGAACGCAGTTTGTCAACTAGTGATCTTAACGATGCAGTGTTTGTTGATGATCATCTTGGCGGCAGAGGAGTTGTTGAAATATTAGATTCAATTATGCCAGAGCATACTGAAAGTCAAACAGTTACTATTCCAGACTTTTTAGACAGCGAAGGTGAAACTACACACTATTCAAGTGAATGGCAAGGAACAAATGATTTACAAACCTTACAATACAAACTTAATGCCTTTACTGGTAACATACAAGTTGAAGGAGCAACATCCGACGATGAACTATGGTATAACTTAGGCAGTGAAGTTTCTTTATCAGCATCTAGCTCAACTGGATATATAAACATATCAGGCTATCACCCATACCTTAGATTACGTATTGAGGAAACAAGTGGTAGTGTTTCAGAACTAAAAGTTAGATAAATTGAATATAAAAAAATTAGCAGTATTTGGTGACAGTTGGGTATACGGCGACGAGCTAATAGACCCTGCACTTGAAACTCAGGAATGCTGTTCACATCTCAACAACAATTATAGACTAAGACATAGCTTTAGTGGACTTCTAGCAAAAGAACTTGGTGTACCTTACGAAAACTACGGCCACCCTGGCGGTAGCTTACAGAGTGCTATTTGGACATTCCTTTGGTTTTTAGAAAATACAGATTGGAGTGACACGGTCTGCATCGTTGGATTGACAGGTTCAGATAGACAAAGTTGGTTTAATCCAGAACACGAGCATATGGGAAACGATGATCCTGAGTGGAACAAGCTTATACATTCTACTTGGGTAAACTTTGGTAGTGACGTTGTTCCTAAAGTGTGGCAAGATTTTGGCAAACAGTATCTTACACTAAGTCATGATGATCAACTATCAAAATATAACTATCAACAGGCAGTTTACTTTTTTGACGGCATAGCTAAAACTAAAAACATTCCATTAGTACAGTTTAACTTATATGATCCAGGCACTGTGATCAATGGCTGTGACACACTATTATGGCCTGAACAGAATATGCAGAAACGACTGTTAGACAGACCAGACGTTAAACAAATACATGCACCAGGAAAGCACCCAAATGAACTTGGTCACCAAATTATATCAAAAGAGTTGTTACCCAAAGTAAATGATGCTATACTAACTTAATGTTAGACATTACGACTGTTATACCTACTAAACACAAACGCACAGCCGGAGGATGGGTATCGTTTAATGCTGTCTGCTGTGAACATAATGGTGAAAACAGAGACAAAAGACAGCGTGGTGGTATTAAACAAAACGGCGATGATTGGTCATATCATTGTTTCAACTGTGGGTACAAAGCAAGTTTTAAACTAGGTCGTACATTAAGTTTTAAAGTGCGTAAGCTGTTAGGTTGGATGGGCTTAGATCAGAATCAAATATCTGGTATAAACTTAGAAAGTCTAAGACATAAAGATCTAGCAGAACTAGCAAAAACAAGAAAGAGTGTAGAAGTTAAAGTTACATTTGAACGTAAAGACTTACCCAATGAGCTACGCTTGTTAAAAACTAGTGATAGCAAATATATAGAATATCTGCGTGATAGAAAGATTGATTGGCAGGATTATCCTTATATGATATCACCAGATGAGAAAGGACGCAACGCAAATCGTATAGTAGTTCCATATACATTTGAAGGTGATGTAGTAGGATGGTCAGCACGTTATTTAGATAATCGTATTCCTAAGTTTATCAATGAACAGCAACCAGGATATGTGTTTGGATTAGACTTACAACAGGAACATTGGACACAGTTGATTGTAGTAGAAGGATTGTTTGACGCACTCAGTGTTAATGGTGTAGCTGTATTACATAACACAGTCAATGACAAACAAGCACAGATTATTAAGCAACAACGTAAGCAAGTAACAGTGGTACCAGATCAAGATGAAGCTGGGCTAAAACTAATTGATCGTGCTGTTGAACTAGGATGGGCAGTAAGTATTCCGGACTGGCCTGAACACATCAAAGATGTTAATGATGCTGTAAAACATTATGGTAAATTGGGTACATTGATAACTATTATGAACACTAGAGAAACTAGTAAAATTAAGATAGAATTGGCTAAAAGAAAACTTGTTAAAAAAGTCAAATAAAGTATAATTAAACATATGGCAAATACAAAAGAATATACAGTAGATATGCAAAAACTGTTCTTGGAGATGATGCTTCAAGACGCACAGAGTTATACTCGTGTTCAGAATATCTTTAATCCTGAGAACTTTGATCGTAGCTTACAATCAAGTGCGGCTTTTATAAAAGAACACTGTGATAAACATAACACTATGCCAGACATGAAACAGGTAACGGCTGTTACAGGTGTAAAACTAACTCCGTTAGAAGAAGCTAAAGATGGACACTTTGATTGGTTCTTAGAAGAGTTTGAAGGATTTACAAGAAGACAAGAACTTGAACGTGCTATTCTTAAGTCAGCAGACTTGTTAGAGAAAGGTGATTATGATCCAGTTGAAAAACTAGTTAAAGAAGCAGTACAGATTAGTTTAACAAAAGATATGGGTACAGATTACTTTGATGATCCTAAAGCAAGACTGATGGCAATCAAGTCTAGCAACGGACAAGTTTCAACGGGCTGGCCAATGTTAGATAGATTATTGTATGGTGGATTTAACAGAGGTGAACTACAGATATGGGCAGGTGGTTCAGGTTCGGGTAAGAGTTTGTTTATGCAGAACTTGGCAGTTAATTGGGCAATGCAAGGAATGAATGGCTGTTATTTGACACTAGAATTGAGTGAAGGCCTATGTGCTATGCGTATGGATAGTATGATGACTAATACTTCATCAAAAGAAATATTTAAAGACATTGACAATGTTGAAATGAAAGTTAAGCTGGCAGGTAAAAAAGCAGGACACTTACGTATTAAGTATATGGCGGCACAGTCAACTGTTAATGATATTAGAGCATATATGAAAGAGTTAGAAATACAAACTGGTAGTAAACCAGACTTTTTATGTGTTGACTATTTAGATTTGTTAATGCCTGTGAGTGCTAAGGTTAGCCCAAATGACTTGTTTGTTAAAGACAAGTACGTGAGTGAAGAACTACGTAACTTAGCAAAAGAATTAGATATTATATTTGTTACAGCATCACAGTTGAACAGGTCAGCTGTAGAAGAAGTAGAGTTTGATCACAGTCACATCGCAGGTGGATTGAGTAAAATTAATACTGCTGATAATGTGTTTGGTATATTTACATCAAGAGCAATGCGTGAACGTGGTAGATATCAAATACAGTTAATGAAGACAAGGTCAAGTTCGGGTGTTGGACAGAAAGTAGACTTAGAGTTTAACATAGAAACATTGAGAATCACTGATGTAGGTGAAGAAGGACAAAGTGATTACGGTAGAGAAAGTCCAAGTGGTAGTAAGATTATGGACTCAGTTAAATCTACTACCAGTACTGTAAATGTTGCAGACAACAGTGACAAAGAAGATCCAAAGATACAAGCTGACGTACAAAGTAGTAAATTAAAAAGTATGCTCACACAAATCAAACAGAAGTAATGTTTATCGAAGTTGTAAATTTTTTGCCTGAAGAGTTAGTAGATGAACTAGTTGAGTTTAGTCAACAACCTGATATTCCGTGGGAACTTCAAGAAATGCAAGAAAATTTACCTAGGCGTAAAATATCTTATTTACTAGACAGTCCTGTAGAAACAGTTCATAACCACTTTCAATCACTTTCTATGTTTAGTCATTTAAATTTTATGGGTGTCACATTGTGGAAGGACGAAGAGAACTTTTGGATGGCACAACATTTAGACAATGACAGAGTAAAAGTAGCAGTTCAGATATATCTTGATAATAGAAACAGCCCAGGAACACAGATTGGAGATAGATTGGTCAGTTACGGACGTAATCGTGGATACATAATGTATAACAACCCCGACATGTTGCACGGTGTTCCTAAACAAATTCCACATGAGGGTAGGCTAAGTGTCTATGCACTATACGAATGATTCCGTATCATGACATAAAACATATCCACCTAGAAATATCTAGTCTATGTAATGCTCGTTGTCCACTATGCCCTCGTAACTTCCACGGCTATCCCTACAATGATGGATACATAGAAAGAAACCTCACACTTCAAGATGTCAAACATATATTCCAACCTACGTTTATAAAACAGTTAACAGGAATAATGATCAATGGTAACTTCGGGGACTGTGTTATGAATACAGAAACTCCAGACATCATTGAATACTTTAAAACACACAGTCCTAATATTAAAATAGATGTAAGTACCAATGGCGGTGCACGTCCTAAACAGTTTTGGCAACGGTTAGCTGAGCTAGATGTTCACGTGCTATTTGCATTAGACGGGTTAGCTGATACACATTCTATATATAGGCAAGACACAGTGTATGAAACAGTATTAAAAAATGCTAAAACTTTTATTGAAGCAGGTGGTCAAGCTACCTGGAAGATGATTCCATTTGATCATAATCAACATCAAATCGAAGCTTGCCAAGAACTGAGCAAGCAACTTGGATTTAGTGACTTCATCTTAACAGATCAAGGTAGAGACACTGGAGTTGCTGTTGACAAGAAAGGCAAGGTGGTTAACGTGTTAGGCAAACCTAAAAAGATTAACTTTGAACAACTATTACAATCTAAAAAGACAGATGAGGTAGTATTAGAAGATCTTAACCCTGTGGTCAAAAACATAACCTGTGAAGTAAAGAAAAGTAAATCAATATATGTAACATCAACAGGAGAAGTATATCCTTGTTGTTATACTGGCTTTTATCCTAGAACATATGGTCATGGTCAGTACTACGAAGTAGTTAATCAACAGTTGAGAGATATTATTAAACCTAACAATGCGTTAGAAACTTCATTACAAGAAAGCATTACTTGGTTTGATAGTGTTGAGGAAAGCTGGAATAAGTCAAACTTTAAACAAGGCCGCTTACTGATATGTAATGATGTATGCGGTTCCTGATAAATACTATCACTAACGAGAATTTAACCATGCAAAAAAAGACTAGAAGTATATTAGACGAGTTAAATGACTTGCACATTACCAAAGACAAAAATTATCTTGTTGAGAGTCGTGCGAGTAATATCATACAAAGTGCTATAAATCTGTTTGAACAGATCGATGCCGCGTATGAACGTGATCAGGCAGATGACCTACAACGAAAGTTCATTAATGCACTACGTCACCGAGATGCTAAGAAGTTTTATAGATCAGTGAGACGTAAAGATGAAGATTAATGAAATTACAGAAGCTCCAAAATTCTTAGATAAACTTGTTGGAGCAACTAAAAAAGCATATCAAGGTTATACACAAAGTAGAGATGTTAGGGTAAACGCTCAGGCAATATCTAATATGTCTCAGGTAGCTTCAAGAGCATGGGGCAAAGAAAAACAACGCCTAGAAAGAATTAACGATTACAATCCTCTAACAAAGCAACAACAAACACAACAGTTAACTAAATGGATAGACAATAATCTATTAGGCAGTTATTCTTTGAACAGCGCCAGCGGAACCTTTCAGACTGAAGTTAAAGGACTAGTAAACACTATTATTCAAAAACCAGAACAAACACAAGCCGCATTCAGTAAATTATTAACTAGTGCAAGCAAATTAGCACTGGATCCGAAATCTAAAATAGACAACACAAAGCAACAACCTGGACAACCGGCAGATGCCAATACTGCTCCATTTAAAGTTGTTGGCAATATTGCTAAAGCAGGCAACATGGAATTAAATCTTAATGACCCAGAACAACTAGCCATATACAAAAGAATTAGGGCCGAAGTTACTAACGGCGACATAAAGGTATGATAATACTTGAGGGTGGTAACGTATTCAAAGACGAGAAAGGTACAGCGTTAACCAAACGTATCAATCTTGCTGACGTTAAGCCTACTGTTACGTATTTAGAATCGTTAACAGGACTTCCTTTACTAGATAACATGCTAGGATCAACAGGCAAAAAACCTACATCAGGTGACTTAGATCTTGCAGTAGATGCAAAAAAACATACCAAAGATGAAGTATACAACAAATTAATTGCAAAAGGTGTTGATCAAAAAGATTTAGCTAAATCAGGCGACTCAGTCCATTATAAGTGCCCAATCAACGGTGATCCAATGAACGGATATGTGCAAGTTGACCTTATGTTTGGTGATCCTAAATGGCAACAATTTGCATTAAATGCAAGTTCTGAATCAGAATTCAAAGGAGTACACCGTGCAATACTATTAGCTAGCATTGCCAAAGCAAGAGGTATGAAATGGTCATACAAATACGGACTGGTATCAAGAGAAACAAACAAAGTTATTTCAAACGATCCTGAAGAAATTGCAAAAATGCTAATAGGTGGAACACGTAAAGATTTAGCAAGTGTGGAGTCAATTAATGCACAAGCAAAAAAGAATAACGACTACGAAGAACTAGTAGCAGATGCAGTAGAATATTTTGCAAAAGAAGGATTAGTACTTGAAGACGCAAACAACGCAAACTTTTTAGCAAGGTTAAGAGATCGCATTGTTAATCAAGGTATGCAACTAATTATTGAGTCAGCTCGCATAGCACATCCAGAAGATATGATATTTGATGGCGGAGCAAAAGGTGTATTAAAAGCTATTGAAGATTTGAAAACATTACCTCAACAAGCCAAAGACATTACAATTAAATGGGACGGTAAGCCAGCAATTATATTTGGGCGAGATCAAGACGGGCAATTTGTATTAACAGATAAGTCAGGCTTTACAGCTAAAACATATTCAGGATCAGCACGTTCTCCAGAAGAACTAGAAAAAATTATGAACATGCGTGCAGGTGATCGTACAGAATTAATCAATATGTATAAAGCTCTATGGGCTCCATTAGAAGCACAGACACCAAAAGGATTCCAAGGATACTTTATGGGTGACTTGTTGTATACCGGCACACCAAATAAAAAAGACAATAGCTATCAGTTTACTCCAAACACTGTAACATATTCAGTTAGTGCTGATACAGATCTAGGTAAACAGATTGCATCTAGTAAAGCTGGTATTGCAGTACATACATTTAAAACTGGTCCTGAAGATAGCGGACAACCATTTCATGCTGTAGATAAATTACCAACAGGCCCTATATTGTTTGTAGGTCCTAAAATGAAAGACACACCTAAATTAGATGTTCCAGACGCTAAGTTAGATCAAATAGCAAATAAAGTAAAACAGAATCAACGTGCTATTGATAACTTCTTTATGCCTGCAACACTACAGCAGTTACAGTTATCAAACTTACCGGCACTTATGAAACAGTATGCTAACTTTAAAGTAAGAGAAGGTAACTTTAACAATATGGGCAATAGCTTCTTAAACTGGGCAGTAACCAAAGTTTCAAAACCTAAAGCACAACGGCTAACTCAATATGTAACTGAAAATATTAAAGTAGTTGAATTAATATTCAACATTTTTAATGCAGTTGCAGTTATTAAAACACAAGTAGTCAGAGCATTAGATCAACAAGGCGGTGGGATAACAGCATCAATAGATGGCGAGTCAGGACATGAAGGTTATGTAGCCGGCGGACTTAAATATGTTGATAGACTACGTTTTTCAAAATCAAACTTTGCGAAGAATATATAATGGACTTTATTAAAGACATAACAGAATCAAGAATGTATCGTAGGTTAGGACAGCTTACTGGTAAGTCAGTAGATGAAATAGCTAGACAAACGTTTACACATTTATTAATGTTAAAATCACTATACGATTTAGATAAGCCTAAGGCTGTACAATATGCTCAAAACATAGTAACTAATTTAAACTTCAATGGCTTTAGAGCATCAATGCCGGATTTATATAACATGTTAGTTATGATTATTGATCAGCACAAGTATGCTGACAAATTATATAACAATTGGAAAATAACTATACCAGAATTGCGTATCAAACGTGTGTTTAGATCTATGGCACAAGGCGAATTAGACTCCAATGACTTCGCACAACTGATGTTAATCCTACAACGTAAGTTTCCAGGACTAGACGGTGATCAAATGCGTATGCGAAGAATGGTACAAAATACTACAAAAGCAACAGAATCAGACCGTAAATGGATGTACAAGCGACTTATACAAATGTCAAGAAGACAGATTAATTCAGACTTACACCAGTTATATCAACAAGTTAGTAGTGCCAAACTAGCCTAATAATTTTACCAAAATGGACTAAATAAGTGTAGGGACAACACGATCCCACTTATTAGGAGAAATACAAAATGGCAACATTAACAAGAGTACATCCAGTAGCAACAACACTTGGTGTTGAAACAGCAGGTAATCTACAGTTTTTTACAGTTGATTACATTAACGCAATTAACGCTTCAACAGGTCCAGAAGGCGCACAAGCGGCAGTCATTAAATCAGTTCAAGACACATCAACAATTATTGCAGTTGGTCCTCTAGGTAACACAAACACAGAGCAGACATTTGCAGTTGAAGGAATGGGCGGAGACAATGTTGTAGCGGCTACATTACAAACGGCTATTCGTGCATTAGGTACAGTTGACTCAGTTGACTTATCAAATGCAACAGTAACACTTAAAGATCTATACGTAGCTGTATAAGTTAGTATAACTTTAGAAATTTTAAAGAACCCTACTTTTTTAAGTGGGGTTTTTTATTGGCGTAAATATCTGTATGGAACAACAAGAATTGTTTAACGATAAATGGATATATGAATCTCCCGATGGCGGCTCAACTTTATATAGACGCAAAGCTAACGATCCTCATCACAAGCGTGAACTGGTTAAACAGTTAGACGCTGAATATAAAGATTATAGAGACTGGATGTATAAACAGGATTGGACAGAATTAAGTAAAACACCAATGATTAAAGAATCTTTAGACAAATTAAGAGTACTGGTAGAACTTATGAAAGAATGATAGTTTGTTGGACATTAGCAGATATTACCGAAACTGGCTTTACTAAAAAGCCAAAAAATAATAGCGAAATCAAACTTCGTAATCAACAACGTAACTACGAAACGTTCATTCAGTTGATTAGTATGCGTAATCAACCTACGATAGTTATTCAGCCAACCATGGTTCCAGATAGAGATATAGGTAACATGCCATTTAGTAAAAATTACTTACAAGATATAGGATTTAGATATAATGTATGGATGTTTGCGTTTCAGTCTGAGCAATATACTACGTTTGATAATGCCAGTGGTCAACTAGGTGCCCTATTAGATGATTTTGATAACTGTCCTATCATTACAGGACTAGACGAAAATGCTAAAATATCCAACACAATCAACACCTTAGGTGAAAATTGTAATACATTCTTCCTCCACCAAAATGACCGATAGTGATAAATAAATGCAAAGCATCACAGAACAAACACATAACTTAGGCACATACTGGCTCATTAAAATACACACTAGTTCAAGTGATAAAATCCTATTGATGGAATTTATAAAATGAGTGCTACAAAAATTGAGAAAGAAAATCTAGAAGCTCACGTAGAGTTATGTGCGGAGAGGTATGACGCATTGGAAGAAAAACTAGACGCGGTTGAAGAAAAAGTTAGCTCACTAGAGATAGTTGTTAATGAGATCAAAGACATGATATCAGTCATGAATGACTCACGACAAAAACAGTTGATTAAATGGGGAGTAACTATAATTGGCTCTCTACTTGTATTGTTAGGATGGATGGTGATACACTTTATGGTGCCATACATTTTCACAACGGTATAACTATGTCTGCGGCAAGTACACCATTAGAAAAGTTTCATGCACTTGCCCAGCAAAGCCTTTCATCTATTTCAAAAAATATAATAGTAAAAAGACAGGACAGATACGAAGTTTTTGGTGAATTCCAAATACGCAACACACAAGACGGATTTATAGTATACAGAAAAGAAAAAGAAGTAGCACGTTTTTTAAACAGTCGTAACGCTTTGAGCTATTGTATATTTGAAAAACATTTAAAATTACAAGATGCCCAACTATTACAAAGATTAGATCAAAAGCTACAATCAAAATTGTTTGATATTGCAGTAGCAAGAAACACTTTAACAAATTCAAAAGACCAAGACAAGAGATTTACAGCGTTAGCTAGAGTTGAATTATATATTGACGAAACAAAAATTATTAAAGAACAAATTAGTGAAGTAGTCGAGAAGGCTAAATACTTCCAACAAAAGGAAATAGACAATGAAGTTAACTGATATACAAGAAAAAACAGGATCTAAATTTATTAATCGTGTTATGAACAACTATTTTACTTCTAAAGTAGATGTTCATTCAATAAACGAAAGTAATGCACGTACTATGCTTACTAAAGTTAGATCGTTAATCAAAGAAACTAAAAGCACACCTAAGTTTCATAGCAGTGAGAAAAGCCCAGCTTACTTACAATTGCTTATGATGGAACAAGCTCTTACAGCTAGACTACAAGAATACGGTGCTGACAGTGTTAGATATCAGGGCGGTACTGCTTATAGTACAAGCAATTCATTACCAGTTGATCCAGACACTGAAGAAGACGAAGAAGAGATGGAAGAAGCATGTGGTTCATCTAAGTTAATGGCTGGCGACTACAAAAAGAAAAAGAAAGTTAAAGAATACGGTAAGAAGATTAAAGAAGATAAGATAACAGAAAGTGAAGTTGAAACAGCACAAGTTGTTTTAGCGGCACAAGATATGGTAGATAAAATTGCAGGTTGGATGGAAGACGTTGCTGACATGCAGTACAAAGATCTTCCAGGATTAGTAGAAATGATGCGTAATGAAGTTGGTGTTAATGAAGCACAATCATTTTTAGATGCACAAACAGCAACACTATCAACTCTAATGACAGCGTTAGAGCAAGCAAAAGCAGAGTCAACAAGTGCAATGGCACCTTTAACAGGTGAAGAAGCAGTTGACCCTAGTGAGTTTGGAGATAATGACTTAGAATTAGATGCAGGTGATGATAATGATACACCTCCAGCAGACAGTGATGGTGATATTACTGAACCAGACTTAGAACCAGATCTAGGTAGGGAGCGAAGATAATGACTAAGCCACTAAACGAAAGTATTAGAGACGACCTAAATAAAACATTCGATCGACCAGTTAAAGAAGATGAAAATCTAGGACAGGCAGAATTTTTAGTAAAACAAACATATAACCTACCTGAAAGTTACTACGAAGAAAAACAAAACGCACCAATGTCAGATGATGAAGTCTACGGATTATGTAAAGAACAAGGGCAAAAAGTCAAAGAAGAATTTGTAGATATGCCAGCACTAATGGACAGCGTAGACAACAAAGCTCAACCTCTTAAAGAAGCCGCAAAACCAGTAGCAGTAATAAAAATAGATGATTTCTTAGATTGGGTGTATAGTGATCGTGATGAATACACTGAGCTAGGAAACCAAATGATTAAAGAGTTACAAGCAACAGGTAAGGCATCGCTAACACTTAATGATATATTGGTTGGTCTTGGTTATCTACCTACAAGTAAAATTGAAAATTTTGAAGATATCGAAGCACAACTAACTGACGTTGAAGGCATTGATGACGAAGAGATAGTAAACCCAAGTCTATACCTTGATGTTAAGTGGGTAAAGTAGATAATGAAACTATTTGAGATTGGTAATCAATCACTTGAAATAGCCGCACTAGTACAATACCTAGCAGGTAAAAGTGAAGAGATGAAAACTAAACCTCAAATTAAAACAGATACATTTCTTACTATGGCCAACAGCATGGGCATACAAACGTCATTTAGTAACTTACAAACTCTAGCACAACAAAATCCATTAAAAAATATGATAACTGATATTAATCAGGATATTATAGCATTTGGCGACGCAAGTACATATAATAAAATGCCTGTTGATAAAGCCAGAGACGTTGTTAAAAAAATGGCAAAAAGATCAATGAGCAAAAGAACATAGCATATATACAGTTAACATATTGTTCCACAAAAGCCCTACTTAGTCATAGGGCTTTTTTATCTATAAATATTGCTTATGCACAATGACATTGACATTCCTACTTTTAATTTACGAGTATTTGAAGATACTATACTTGACCGTGATGAGTTATTAGAGTTCTTAAAAACAACGGCAGGACAGGTCAATTTAGATACTCTAGGTGAAGGACCTAGTCTTAATGAATGTGGACTAGTTGATATACTCAATGAGTCAGGTAAACCGTTTAGTGATATTCAAGTGATTACCCCAAACGAAGTAGAAGAACTCCCTGTTAAATGCACAACTAACAGAATTGGTAAGTTTACTTTTAATTATTGGTTTGGGTCAGTACATCGAGCTTATAAAAAATATACATTTAAAAATCTAGCTCAAGAACATTATAGACTAGGTTGTTTTATTGGACGTAAAAACTCAGATAGACTAGCTATATTATACTGGCTATCACGTTGTACAAGAACATTTTTAAGCTCGCTACGCGAAGATCACATAAACCATGACCGTAGACCATATTTATACCGGTGGGTAGATAACTATGATAGTTTCAATGAGTGGGTTAGCAAGTTTAATATACCTAGCATTGATAATCACTCAGTGAATGAGCAATATCAAGATATTGATCTCAATATTCCTAATTCAAAATACTTAAACGTACAATTAAATATGCTAAACTGGTACAATGGTTTTGATGTTGAATTAGTTTGTGAAACGTTTGTTAGAGGGGACACTTACTTTCCAACAGAGAAAACTACACGTCCTATAGCAGGTGGTAAACCAATGTTGATATATGGTCCTAAAAACTTTTTAGCAAGACTGCGTGATCAAGGATTTAAAACTTGGGGTGATTGTTGGGACGAAAGTTATGACGAATATGAGGGATTAGGTCGATGGATGCGTATTAAGGAAGTTATTATTCAGAATAATGACTGGAACGTGCAAGAATGGAAATCTATTGTGAAAAAGGCTAATGCAATAGCTCAATACAATCAAGAATACTTTATGCGAGAAGTGGCTAATGACTATAACTACTAAAAAGAAAATTAGCCTCTGTCAACCTAACTTCCAACAAGGTCCTATGGAACTTAATGCACACTATCTTCCGTATAGTGCGGGCATACTATGGAGTTACGCCCAACAGTTTGATGAGATAAAAGACAACTACGAGCTGGATCAATTGATATGGGAACGTAGAGACATAGAAGAGTATGTAGAACTACTTAAGGACAACACAGTGGTTGGCTTCTCTACCTACGTATGGAATCGCAACTACACATACGCATTGGCACGCAAATTAAAAGAAAAAAATCCTAATATATTCCTATTCTTTGGCGGCCCTGAGATACCACACGAGAGGAATGATGTCTTTGAAACTTATCCTTTTATGGATCTTGTTGTAGTTCGAGAAGGCGAGATCACGTTTAAAAATTTACTGACAGCTCTACATAACCAGACGGATCTAAAAGAAATAAACGGCATAGTGTTAAATGACAACGGTGTGCGTGTGGTCACACAGAATGCTCCTAGGATACAAGATCTTGAAGATGTACCTAGTCCTTATCTGACAGGAGTATTTGACAAACTGATAGCAGAAACAGAAGGCAAAGTAGAATGGAATGCTACTATTGAAACTAATAGAGGATGTCCGTATCAATGTACATTCTGTGATTGGGGTAGTTTAACTTATGGTAAGGTCAAGAAGTTTGAATATAATCGGGTGCTTGACGAGATAGAATGGATAGGTAAAAACAAATGCGGTTACGTAACTATTGCTGATGCTAACTTTGGTATGTTCCGTGACCGTGACAATGAAATAGCAGATAAAATACTAGAAGTTCAATCTAAGTACAATTTCCCTCAAGGCGTAAGTATGACTTGGGCTAAAAATCAAAAAGCAGATGTATATAAAATAGTACAAAAATTATTCAAAGCTGGTTCCTTTAATCAAGGACTAACAGTATCAGTACAATCAATGAACTTAGATGTTTTAGAAAATATTAAACGTAAAAATTTAGGGCAACACAATATTACAGAAATATTTGATCTATGTAACAAGAATGGTATACCAGTTGACACAGAAGTTATATTAGGATTACCTGGAGAAACACAAGAAACTTGGAAAGAAAATCTCTGGTCGTTATTCCGTTTAGGAAATCACACGGGTGTAACTATACATCAATGTCAACTCTTAGAAAATGCTGAAATGAATTTACTACAGCGTAAAATGAACAAACTTGAAGCTGTTCCTATATATGATTATATGAGTGGCAGTTATAACTATGACAGTCTAGCAGAATCAGTAGATGTTGTTATGTCAACAGGAACAATGCCAAGAGATATTATGGTAGATACGCAAGTGTTTAATTGGTTTATAAACACGTTCCATATGAATGGGCTTACAACTTGGATATCCAGATTCCTGCATAAACATCAAAGCATTGACTATTCAGAGTTTTATGAAAAACTTATACCCTTTCTACAGCAAGATGATTGGTTTCAAAAAGAAGAAGATGAGATTAGACAGTTTTATAATAACTGGAAAGACCATGGCAGAATTAACCATCCGTTAATTGGGGGGACAGTTCCTATTCATGGTTGGAATCTAATCCACAGAACAGCAATGACCATGCACGCAGATCATAAGCATGATCGTGTATTTGATCTAATAGAACAATTTGTTAGAGAAACATTTGACTTGCCTGAGAAGTTAATGACACAATTGTTAGATTACAATAGAACATATGTATTAAATTACGACAAGCTAAAACAGTATCCGTTAGCAAAAACATTTGACTATGACTTCTTTGGGTATATTGTCAATGAGGAACCATTGGAATCAACTACCATGGTCAAGTTTGACTTCCGTGAAAATAAAGATATGACATTTGATCGTTTCCTGCAAGACTTCCATTATGGACGTAAACGTAACTTTGGTAAAGCGTTTATCACTAAAGAAACAATAAAAGAACATGTTATTGAAAACGTTTGATAGTGGATGGAGTAAAGATCTGCCTATACCCAAATGGCATAGCGAGCAACTCAATCACATAGCTCAAAACTATACCGGTCATGCTAAAGCGATAATAGCTAACAGCACTTGGTATACTGATGAGATACATTCAGAAGTGATGGCTTACATCAAATCAAATAACATTAAGAATATTATACTCACTAGTCTATGTGACGCACACATCGCTAGACGAGAACTTTTTGAAGAACTAGAAGTCAACGTGTTTGAGATAGGTTATTATAGAGGCCCGGGCTTTTATGATTTCTTCGCATGTTGCTGGGATAGATTTGGACACACCGGACTCAGTGATCACGAATTGTTAGACCATCAAATTATACACAAACCTTTTATGTGTCTCAATAGGAAACACCACGAGCATCGTGTTAAGATTGTAAACGAGCTTCGCAGTGCGGGTTTAACTGATAAAGGTATAGTTACACTAGCCGGAACCGACTTACGTCTAGATGAGGACTTTACTAATCATAAAAGCTATGCTCCTGAAAGTGGAGCTGACATTCCAAATGACATTATGTCACTAGGAGATACTCGTGTATGGTCTAGTCATTTTCTTAATGTAGTTACGGAAACATGGTGGGACATTAACCAGGCATATCTTGCCGCTGACAAATATTTCAAACCATTGGTAGGACTGCGTCCTTTCCTTATATGGAGTGAGGATATGGGAGTAGAATGGCTTACTGATCGCAAGTTTGAACTATATCACGACGACTTCCAAGACATTACCAACTTAGACCTTAGAGACCACAACAACATGATATCATTCTTAGAGGTGCTCTCAAATCAACCAAAAACATATCTAGAGGATAAATTTGTTGCCCTTAAGGAAAAACTATTATATAATAAAAATAGATTTAACGAATATGTGCGAGAACAAAATTTAGATACAGTCATTGACAGAATGAACAAACAATTTAGTTGACATCCACCAATAAATACAGTACACTAATAAATTAGTATTAAGGGAAAACATATATAGATGGCTTATTCAGATAAAGTTTTAGATCATTATGAGAATCCTCGTAATGTTGGATCTCTAGACAAAGAAAGCAAAGATGTAGGAACTGGCATGGTTGGCGCACCTGCGTGTGGTGACGTTATGAAACTACAGATACAGGTAGAAGAAGGTATAATCAAAGATGCCAAGTTTAAGACATATGGTTGCGGTTCAGCTATAGCAAGTTCAAGTCTAGTAACAGAAATGTTAAAAGGTAAAACTATTGACGAAGCAGGCGATATTAAAAATTCAGCAATAGCAGAAGAACTAGCACTACCTCCAGTTAAGATACATTGCTCTGTACTGGCAGAGGATGCCATCAAATCAGCAATAATTGATTACAAAGAAAAAAATAGCAAATGATTTCTTTGACTGAAATAGCCGCTGAGCGAGCAAGTAACGCAATAGCTAGCAGAGAAAATACTGTAGGACTTCGCATAGGAGTTAAAACTACAGGTTGTTCAGGCATGGCCTACGTGTTAGAGTTTGTTGATAATATATTACCAGAAGATAATACGTACACTGATAAAGGTGTTACACTAGTAATAGACAAGAAAGATTTAACATATCTAGATGGACTAGAACTAGACTATCAGAAAAAAGGATTAAACGAAGGATTTGAATTTATCAACCCAAACGAAGCCGCAAGATGCGGGTGTGGAGAAAGCTTCACAGTCTAAGATTGGCCATATCCATATTCCAAAATGTGGAGGCAGTTTCCTAAAGAATTGGTTTCGAGATAACGATATCCCTTTGCCTAAAGTTGGGCATCACACTCTAGAAGAACGAAGACATCAAGCTGATTGGTGGTGGGCTACTGTACGCAACCCATATCATCGTATGGTCAGCTTCTATGAATTCTTTCCTGTAAAAGCACGACGAGAACTTGAGTTAGGACGTAAGCCACAACGATTTGAGCAGTATCGTAAAATGATAGATGTACACTCAAAAGGATTCCGCTATTTCTTAGAACACGGTGATCAAGCGATATGGTACCTACACAGACCTCAATGGGAATGGCTAGTTGACAGTCAAGGCCAAGTTGACTGCATTATTAAACTTGAAGAAGTTTACGAACAGTGGCACCAAATTCAGACAAAGACAGGTTGCACTCAACCTTTACCTAGACACACTCCAAAAACACAACAGCTAGAACAATACTACGATAACTACACTACAGGCTTAGTACAAGAATTATATGCTAAGGACTTTGACAACTTAGGCTACGATAAATGATAACAAACAAATTTGAATATAAAGAGCTAAAACGCACAACAACAGAAAAGCAACGTTTATATACATGTCCTGATGGTAACGCAGTTCCTAGTGTTACAACAATTCTAGACAAAACTAAATCAGAAGAAAAGAAAGCAGGACTGGCACGCTGGCGCAAGAGTGTAGGTGAAGCTAAAGCAAAAGAAATAGTTACAGAAGCGGCTAACAGAGGCACACGCATGCACACTTACTTAGAAAACTATGTGCTAGGTGAGGAATTAAAAGATAAAGTGTCAAATCCATATGCTCAACAGAGTTTAGACATGGCAAAGATAGTCATTGATGAAGGACTTAAAGATGTTGATGAGTATTGGGGGACAGAAGTAGCACTATACCATCCTAAGATTTATGCAGGTACCACAGACCTAGTAGGTGTACACAAAGGCGAGCCAGCTATCATGGACTTTAAACAAACCAACAAGCCTAAGAAGCGTGAATGGATTGAGGACTACTTCCTACAACTATGTGCCTACGCAGAAGCACATAATGCAGTACACGGAACTAAAATTCGTAAAGGTGTTGTGCTTATGTGTTCAAAAGACTACAAGTATCAAGAATTTATTTCAGAAGGTACTGAATGGGACATGTGGCGTGACCTATGGTGGAAACGTGTTGAGGAATACTACGTTAAACATAGATAGCAATACTATAAATACGAGTAATGGAACTTATCTTATTCGCATTAATAATCAAACACTGTATAATAGATCTCGGTATACAAAGTCATTTTCTATGGGGCAAGACGCATAACAAAATAAATTATTTTGGCTGTCATGCTCATTATCTACATCATGCTATAGGAACATTCATAGCTTTCATAATATTCACAGATATTAAGACAGCACTAATAGCTACAGTAATAGACTACATAGTACATTGGCATGTTGACTTTACTAAACACAACATTAATACCTATTTAGATCTAACAAGAAAAGATAAGTTATATTGGTGGACAGCAACCATTGATCAACTTCTACACTTCTTAACTTATTATTTGTTAGTCATCTATCTAGTCTAGATAAATATACTGATAACAACGGAACTTTTTAAAAGATGGCTACAGTACAAATTTCACGCATACAACATAGACAAGGATTGTCGGAAAATTTACCTCAATTATCAGGTGGTGAATTTGGATGGAGTATTGACTCAAGACAATTATATATTGGTAATGGCACTATAGCAAACGGTGCTCCAGCAATTGGCAATACAGAGATACTAACTGAGTTCTCAGATATTGTTTCCTTAGCAGACACTTATACATACAAAGGCGAAGCGGCAGGTTATACGGTTAAAACAGGTGAACTAACAAGTACTCCAATAACGAGAACTTTACAAGGTAAGTTAGACGAATTTGTATCTGTTAAAGACTTTGGTGCGGTAGGTGACGGTGTTGCAAATGACACAGTCGCAATCAATAGAGCATTGTATGAACTATTTTGTAGAGAAGTAAATGCCGAAGTAAGACGCAGTTTATATTTTCCAGCAGGTACTTATTTGATATCAGACACTTTACTGATTCCTCCATATGCTAAATTATGGGGCGAAGGTATGAACTCTACAGTGATTAAATTAGACGCTGACCCTGCAAGTACTATTGCTACATATATGGCAAGAACTACAGATAGTTTACAACAAACAGGAAGTAACATTGGTACTAATTCAGCAATAACTCCAAGAAATGTTGAAATATCAGCATTAACATTTGAGACAGCTGAAATTACTGATATATTTTTAGTTGAATCTATTGATCAAATGTATTTTGATTCAGTAGGTTTTGTAGGACCATTAACAACTTCTGATTTAAATGTAGCAACTGACGATGTCAGCTGTGTTAGAACTAATGGAACTAGTGCAACTATTCCTCGTGGTGTAACTTTTGACAAGTGTGCTTTCACAAATATGACATACGCATTTAAAATTAATCAAAGAAGCCAAGGATGGTCAGTTAGTAATTCAAAATTTGAAACTTTATATAATGCTATTGTGTTAGGTGAAAGTCTAGTAGACGGTGGACCAAAAGGGTTCAGAGCAATTCATAATTTTTTCAATCAAATTTATGCTTCAGCAGTTGTGTATGATCTAGCTAGCACTTGTGCTACTGCTCATAATATATTCTTAAGCGATTGTGGTAATCAATTTGGAGCAAGTCCTCAGGTCCCAGTAATTGAGTTTAATGCTGACAACAATATATCTGTAGGCGATATTTTTGAACGTAGTGATGCTGAGTCGTTGGTATATCCAAGAATTAAAACAGGAACAACAACTTCAATTGCCTTTGATAACACTAAACAACTTCAATTAGGTAGTTATGTTCGTGAAAGTGGTGAGACTGCTACACTAACAGACAATACAGCAGTTGCAACTTCAGTGTTTACATTGGATAGCAGTGATGTATCAGCCTGGAGTTTAGATTATACAATTACTCGTGGCACAAATGTAAGACACGGTAAGATGGAAGTACGTAACGCTTCAACACCTGTTTACTCAGACGATTTTGTTGAAGATGCTTCAACAGGTGTTATTCTATCAGTGGCTAATACTGCTGGAACTACATATGCACTACAATATACAACCAGCAACACAGGCGCTGACGCTACATTAACTTACAGTTTATCGCAGTTGGGTTAGTATGTGGCCCGTTGGCTACGAAGAAACACTTCAGTCTTGGGTTCAGCTAAGACACGACTGTGAAAATAAACCTCTCAAAGAGCAACTTAACCAAATAGCAAAGTGGTGGGGACACGCACCACGTATTAATTACGCTATTCATTGGCAGGATAAAAAAAACTGGCCAACTCCCTGGGAACTTTTGGCAGAAAATAAGTACGATGAACTTGCTATTGCTCTAGGAATGTCTTATACTGTATTAATGCTAAAAAATATAAATACCACCGTTGAGTTAGCCCATGCAAAGGACAATATAGCAAGTGACAATTATATAGTCCTAGTTGACGATCAGAAATATATACTTAATTATGACCCCTGGACAGCAGTAAATACCGAACAAATAAAATTTAAAGTACTAGATTCAATAGACAATAATCAACTTCTTGAAAAGATAGGATAGAAATGGCAGATATAATCGTAACGAAGAGAGATGGAACTAAAGAACCACTAAACATTGAAAAATTACATAAGGTTGTGATGTGGGCCTGTGAAGGCATTACTGGTGTATCAGCCAGTGAAGTTGAAATTAAAAGTCACTTACAATTTTATAATGGAATTAAGACATCAGATATACAAGAAACAGTTATTAAATCAGCCGCAGATCTTATCACAGAAGACACTCCTAACTATCAGCATGTAGCAGGTCGATTAATTAGTTATCATATAAGAAAAGATGTGTACGCTCAGTTTGAACCTTGGCATATTACAAAATTAATTGATCAAAATATTGAGTTAGGATTATATGATCCTCACCTACTAGAAGATTATACAAAAGATGAATGGGAACAGATTAACAGTTATATTAAACATAGTAGAGACGAGATGTTGACTTATGTTGCTATGGAACAATTCCGCGGCAAGTATCTTGTACAGAACAGAGTAACAGGTGAGATATACGAAAGTCCACAAATGACATACATGTTAATTGCGGCTACATTGTTTTCTAGCTATGGTAAGAGTTATAGATTACAATATGTTAAAGATTACTATGATGCTATTTCAACACACCAAATATCACTACCCACTCCTGTAATGGCTGGCGTAAGAACTAGCCAAAGACAGTTTTCAAGTTGCGTACTTATTGAAACAGATGATTCACTAGATTCAATCAATGCTACATCATCAAGTATTGTAAGATATGTTTCACAGAAAGCAGGTATAGGGATTAATGCTGGACGCATTCGTGCTATTAAATCACCAATTAGAAAAGGTGATGCTTATCACACAGGTGTTATTCCATTCTTTAAGTTATTTCAAGCGGCTACACGATCATGTTCGCAAGGTGGTGTTAGAAATGGTGCGGCAACATTGTACTATCCAATATGGCATTTAGAAGCAGAAGACTTGTTAGTGCTTAAAAATAACAAAGGTACAGACGATAACCGTGTTAGACATATGGACTATGGTATACAGTTTAATAAACTAATGTATGAAAGACTGTTGTCAGGCGGAGATATAACTTTATTCTCACCACATGATGTGCCAGGCATGTATGATGCGTTCTTTCAAGATCAAGAAAAATTTAAAGAGCTATACGAAACAGCAGAACGTAATACTCGCATACGTAAAAAAACAATTAAAGCAATTGATCTATTTGGACAGTTTGTACAAGAGCGTAAAGACACAGGACGTATATACTTAATGAACGTTGACCATGCTAACACACACAGTTCATTTGATACGTCAGTTGCTCCAATTAGACAATCAAACTTATGTTGTGAAATTGACTTACCAACAAAACCATTGAATGATATCAATGATCCAGAAGGTGAAATAGCTCTTTGTACGCTGTCAGCTATCAATTGGGGTGTGTTCAGACAGCCCGAAGACATGGAAAAGGCGTGTAGGCTTGCTGTGCGAGGATTAGACGCCCTCTTAACGTATCAGAACTATCCAGTACTAGCGGCAAGAATGAGTACAGAAAATAGAAGACCGTTAGGTGTTGGTATTATTAACTTTGCTTATTGGTTAGCAAAAAATGACTTAACGTACACAGGAGAAGAAGCGTTGCCTGAAGTTGATCGCTGGGCACAGCATTGGTCATATTATTTGATTAAAGCATCAGCAGACCTAGCAGAAGAGTATGGAGCATGTCCTAAGTCAAACGAAACCAAGTACCATGATGGTATACTACCTGTTGATACTTATAAAAAAGAAGTTGATGAACTAGTTCCACATAAAGATCATGTTGATTGGAAAGGTTTGCGTGAACAACTTAAGACTACAGGAATACGAAACTCAACGCTAATGGCATTAATGCCAGCAGAAACATCTGCACAGATTAGTAATTCAACAAATGGTGTAGAACCACCTAGAAGTTATATATCAGTTAAACAAAGTAAACACGGTGCATTAACACAGGTAGTCCCTGAATACAGACGCCTTAAAAACAAGTATGAGCTATTGTGGGATCAGAAGAGCCCTGAGGGTTATCTAAAAATTATGGCCATTCTCCAGAAGTATATTGATCAAGGAATTTCGGTAAATACTTCTTACAATCCACAGCATTATGAAGACGATAAAGTATCAATGAGTGACCTACTCAAGCACATTGTAATGTTTTATAAGTATGGCGGCAAACAACTTTATTACAATAATACCTATGACGGGCAGGGTGAAATAGACATTGATCGTGATGTTGCTGATTCAGTAGAAGACACAGATTCAATTGATTATGAAGAAGACTGTGATAGTTGTAAAATTTAAGTCAGGGACAATGTACAAATGGGTGTATTAAATAAGAATAGCAAGAATCATCTGAAAGCCAATGCGTTTTTAGATAAAAGTGGTGGGCACGGTATCCAACGTTATGATACTGTTAAGTACAGACAATTTGAAAAACTAACTGATAGACAATTAAGTTTCTTTTGGCGTCCTGAGGAAGTTGACGTAATGCGTGACTCCAAAGACTTTAAAGACTTAACACCATATGAACAACATATCTTTACATCAAACTTAAAGAGACAGATTGTACTTGACTCAGTACAAGGACGTTCACCTAATTTAGCACTACTACCGTTAGCAACTATACCAGAGATTGAAACATGGATTGAAACATGGGCGTTCAATGAAACTATTCATTCACGTTCATACACACATATTATTAGAAACGTTTATGCTGATCCATCAAAAGTATTTGATAGCTTAATGGACATGGAAGAAATTGCAAACTGTGGCACAGATATTTCCAAGTACTATGATGACTTAATTGAATATCATAGAATGTATGAATATTTAGGTGCAGGCGAACACACAGTCAATGGCAAAAAAGTCATAGTTGATGAGTACGAACTTAAACGTCGTTTATGGTTATGTATTAATTCAGTAAACGTATTAGAAGGTATTCGCTTTTATGTTTCTTTTGCTTGTTCATGGGCATTTGCTGAACTTAAGAAAATGGAAGGCAATGCTAAAATTATTAAACTGATAGCTAGAGATGAAAACATTCATTTAGCAAGCTCACAACACTTATTAAAAATGCTACCACAAGACGATAAAGACTTTGTTAAAATTAAAAAAGAGTGTGAACAAGAAGTAATACAAATGTTTAAGTCGGCTGTTGAACAAGAAGAAGCCTGGGCAAAGTATTTGTTCCAAGATGGTTCGATGATTGGTCTTAACGAGTCGTTACTCTGTGATTACATTGAATGGATTGCTAATAAGCGTATGGGTACACTAGGTTTAGAATCACCATATAAAGGTGGATCAAATCCTTTACCATGGACACAGAAATGGATATCAGGTGGGGAAGTACAGGTAGCACCACAAGAAACAGAAATTAGCAGTTACACCATTGGCGCAGTTAAACAAGATGTAGATCAAGACACATTGAAAGGATTTAGTTTATAATGCTTACAGTATATTCAAAACCAGCCTGTCCTTTTTGCGACAAGGCTAAAAATTTATTAGAAACTAAAGGTATAGAGTTTGAAGTAGTAGACATATCAAAAGATTCAGCTTCAAGAGATTTTCTAGTTGAATCAGGATACAGAACAGTTCCACAGATATTCAAGGGTAGTGAATTATTTGTCGAAGGTGGATTTCACGGATTAAGTAAATTAACAGACGAAGACATAAACACTAAACTAGGATAAAAATGGACATAACAAAAGATCAAATATACACATTCAAAATAAACTCAGGTGAAGAAATGGTAACAAAGGTGTTAGAAGTTGGTGACACACATTACCTCATTGAGAAACCTGTATCAATCGCTCCAGGTCAACAAGGCATGCAAATGATTCCTAGTGCGTTTACTATGGAATTGGAAAAACCAGTGAGGCTAAATAATAGTGCAGTTACAATGGTTTTTGAAACTAATCCAGAAGTACAAGCTAGCTATAAAACAGCAACAAGTGGGATAGTTCAACCGCCAGAAAAGAAAATACTTAAAGGGTAATACAAATGCCAGGAGTTGTGCGTACAGGTGATATCAACAGTGCAGGCGGAGCCGCCACAAGAGGTAGCTCATCTGTTCTTGTTAATGGTAGAGGAATAGTTTTTCCAGGTAGTCCTGTAAGTCCTCATCCTTGCTGTGGCGCCGACGGATGTCATGCTCACTGTGCGGCCACTGTAGTTGGACCCGGAAGTTCAACAGTGATATGTGAAAATAAGCCAGTGATACGTCAAGGTGATTCCGATAGCTGTGGTCATTCAAGACAAACAGGTAGTTCTAACGTGATCTGTGGGTAAATAGAAATGGCTTGCGGAGGAACACTGACAGCAATGACAATGACAGCAGGCGCAAGTCTGCTGAGTGGTTCAGGAACAGGATTAACTAAATCTCTTGGATTAGACAGTGCTATCACAAAAACTTCTACAAGTTTCCCAGGTTTTGGTACAATAACAGAAGCTATAAGTGCCGCTGACGGCGCTGGAGGTGCTGGTTTAGTTAGTATGGGAGGACTATCTTTCCCAGGCATTGGCAATGCTGTACCCACTGATTTTCAAAGCAGTCTAGGTGATACTTTTAGCATGACAGGATTAATTAATTCAACAGCAGATGCCATAATGGGTGCTGATCTAGGAGTATTTACACAACATTTTAATTCCGCAGACGGGTTAGTCGCAGGATCCAATCAATTTATAACTTCATTGTCATCTTTTGCTGGAGAAACATTTAGCTCGTACTCTCAAAATTCGTTAATGACTAGTGCATTTGCAGATAATAATTTAGCATTATCTGATTATGGAGCAGATCTAGTAGACATGGGCAACATTGTTGATCTAAGTGATTTAAATAATTTAGGAAATCCATTGAGTTTGGTTAAAAATTTAAGTCAACAAGCAGGCGGTATTGCTGTTTTAAACAAAAGTTTACTAGACGCAGGCATAAATCCAGACTCACTTAATACATTAGTTACTTCAACTGATGTTAGTGCATTAACGAATGAAACAGTTGGTAGCAGTTTAGGTTCTGGCGGACTTGCAAGAATAGACACTGAGGGAACAGGTCTACCTAGTCTAACTAGCACAACAGCATCTACTGACTCTGGACTTATGAAAACCGTATATGAAGCTATGGGTAATGTGACTAACGAAGATTTAGATCAAGTACAAGCAATATTAGGAAGTGACATCAAAGGATTAACATCAATGCAAGATATGTTAGACCCTAGTAAAATAATGCCACGTAGTTATCCTAGTATGACTTCAATAGCACCAGCAGGTAACTTAACTAAGGTTTATACATAATGGCAAGTCTCAACTCATCTTTTAACGGATTAGGCAATGACCTTTATACAGCATTACCTGAGGATGTCGCAGATGCCAACAAAGCATTAGCAAGAGCACTAGGACAGATTAAAAATGTATTTGACCTATCACCTGGACAATTAGGACAAGCGGCCGCAACACTTGAAACAACCAAAGGATTAGATTTAATTAATAGTTCAGGCGGATTAGATCAGGATGTAATTGATTTTTACAAAACCGATCTAGCCACTGGTAGTGGTAAAAACGGTGAATTATTATTAACTGATGTGATAGGAACTGCGGCTGGTTGGGTGCATGAAGATGAACTTAACAATGAAGCAGACAGATTAAAAATTCTCAATGACTTAGGAGAGCTTGATGATTTACAAGCATGGCCTACACCTAAAGCATATAACAGTTCGGGTAACGGTTTATACACAGTGCTATGGTATCATTGGGTAGAAAATGCTTACTACACTCCTTTTAGTGATTATTCACAAGTTGATCCAGTAACTGGTGTACCTCCTTTAATAATACCACGGTGGACTATACCAGCTGGAATAACATTAACTAGCAGTGTAGCAGGAACATATAGCTCAAAATTGTTACTCAGTGATGCTGTTGTTGGATTAGTTAATACTGAAATACAACGTATTGCTAACAAATATCCTTTACAGGCTACTCAAAGTGTTACTGCATTTACAAATATGGGTAATCAAATGGTAAAAGAAAAAACTAATCAAGCGTCTGCAGGCATTATTCCAGCAAACACACAGACAGGAACTAAGACACCTGTTCAGGGATTAGTTAGTAACTTGCATAGTATAGGTCAAGACACTAGTCTAGGTGGAAGTGCCTATGTGTTAGAAAAACTTGCTGACACCAGAATCAAAGGTGGTCAGGCAGTAATTGCATCAATGCGTGAAGGACGTAACATACAGCGACTAGCTGAGTATGGAATTCCTACATCGTTATTTGCAAACTCAACAACAAAAACAACAGAGCAAGCTCAATTGCTTAAATCAACATATACAGTTGATGAAGCAAAGTCAAATACAGACTAATAACTGTTGACATCAAATATACAGACTGTATAATATTTTTATGAAATACTTTTCCTATGCTTTAACCACAGATGAATTTACAATGACAGACGTTTGTGCTGATGCTGTTAGATATGGCCCCAGTACTTTAAACAGTTATGAATTACGATTTGCCGGACAAGCAGATATCATTCCTAACATTAACGCAAAGGTAGAAGGTATCCTATGGGATATACCTGAAGAGTATATAGATATGGTTACTGCTGTAGAAAGACATCAAACAAAGAAACAAATCATAGTATCATATGGTAAAGAAACTGTGAGAGCGTGGACATCACAAAGAAAGCTATACACTAGACCAAATGTACCTACTTGGCAGTATTGGGAAAAGTTAGAAGATGCTTACTACCAACAAGGCTTACCGGTCCAACAAATAGTAACAGCTATTGATGAAATAGAAAAGTTTTACGATACAGGATTTAAGTTATAAATTAGTTGACCAAAAAATTAAAAGACGTTATAATAGTTATACTTTAAAGCAGTAAATAGTTGAACGGAAAGGAGAATAGTTGATGAAGTTATCAAGGAAGGTACTATACGCAATACTAGTTGTGTTAATAGCAGGTATATATTTGCAACTAACACAACAAGCTGAACAAGAAAAAGTTGCTTCAACAGACCAGATTTTAAAAAACATTGAGCAGAAAAAACAAGAACTTGTACTCAAACAAGAATTAATAGCTCAATTAGAACGTGAAGATGTGTGGATGAAAGAGATAAGTTGTCTTGCACGTAACGTATACTATGAAGCACGAGGCGAAAGTCTACAAGGGCAAAAAGCAGTAGCTCTAGTTACTCTAAACAGAGTTGAAAATCCAATGTTTCCTAATACTATATGCGGTGTTGTAAACGAACGCAAAGTAGTTAAAGGAACAACTAAATGTCAATTCTCCTGGAGATGTGAAAGTCATACTAATCCTAAAAAAGCAGTAAGACAAAGTCATGAAAGTTATCAAGCGGCCTTAACTGCTATACTTAACTATGAAAGTCTTACAACTACTCTAGTTACAAAAGATACATTATTTTTCCACGCCAAACACGTTAGACCATTTTGGCGTAAAGTCAAACAACGTCTAGCACAGATAGACAATCATATATTCTACGAACAACGCCCGGGTGATAGACGTAGATAAAAACAAACACAGTTGCAAAAAAACAACAAATACCTCTAGAAATAGGGGTATTTTTTTGGCTAAAATGGTTGACCAATAATTCAGAATTCGCTATAATGTATTTGTAAGTTAGAAAAACAGGTTAATTATTTAGGGGTAGATAAGATGACACACACAACAGAAAATCCAACACTAGAGTTACTAACAGAAAAGTATAACGGTGCACGTGGTCAGTTTAATCGTTTAGGTGTTGCTGTTTTAGATGACGACAATCATGCTTGGAAACTTGGTGCACACGGTGAAGTTCGTTGGGTATCATCAAACAACATTTGTCCAACTGACATCTTAGAAATGGCTGTGGTTGACGGTACAATTACTTGGGAAATGTTTGAACGTTCAACTAAACAAAGTTCAATTGAAACTACAGAATTTCTTACACGTTATCAAGCTATGCGTGAGAAACATGGTTACTCAGAAGAAGAGCAAATGGAAATGCGTTGTGAGTTTGGTGATGAAGAAGTTGTTGATATTTTTACTGGTAAAGTGATATCATAATGAAACCAACAGTTGGACAAATTATAACTGTAGCAACTGAATATAATCGCCCTAGTATTTGGGGCGACATTCAGCACTCAGAGCTTACAGGTGAGGTTGTTGATTACAAATGGGCAAAGCCAGAAGAGTTTGCTGTTCGTAATCCTAATCATCCCAATGGCTTTTCAGTTATTCATATGAAAAATGTTGTTGACATTAGAGATCAAGATGGACATGAATATAAATTTACTACAGATTCATCAGTTCGAGTTTGGACAGTTACTGGTAGCAAAGGTAACGAATATACTGTAAAATTACAGAACGGAGAATACAGTTGTGAATGTGTAGGATTTCAGTATAGAAAACATTGTAAACACATAACGGAATGTAATGGAAATTAAAAATCTTTTAACTAGTGGGTGTAGTTTCAGTGAAGACGGCATTGGTGGGATGCCTCCCACAACTGATTCCCCAGGTGGGTGTTCTTTTATCTACGATCCAGATTTTGATTTAATGGAACCAAGGTCTTGGCCCGGTAGGTTAGCCAGAAAATTACAAGTAACTAGTTTAGTAAATGTAGCTAGTGGTGGCCACGGCAATATATTAATAAGTCATTCATTGATATCCATGCTTCGTCAATTCAATTATAAAAAAGAAGATACGTTAGTTATGTTTAACTTGAGTGACCCTACTAGACATGACTTTTATACTGCTGAAAAGAGTAAGAGTAAGAGTAGATCTAATAGTTGGAATCCCGACCACAGTTCACTAGTACCTTATAATTTACAAGTTGACAGATTAGTTATAGGGTGTGAATATTATACATCGCAGTCTGTATTTTTATTAATGAATTATCTAAGGACAAATGGATTTAATTTTTATTTTATGATGATGAGTGATTACACTGATGATGAGTCATTAGGTCCCATAATAGAAGAATTTAAGGACCATTTGATAACATTTGATCCAGGCCCTAGCATGATGCAATGGGCGGTAAAGACGAATAATGTTATAAGCAATCAAGATCACCATCCTTCAACTACTGGTCAGAGGTTAATAGCCGATATGATCTATAATAAAATTGTACATAGGACTTAAAATGAAACCTTGGGAAATAACAAAACTGCTTGAAGCAGACAACAGTAGACTAGCGAAAGAGAAAATACTTCGCGATGAAGCCGGCTGTGCAAACAAAGAATTCTTCCACGGAGTCCGTCTAGCCCTTGACCCCCTAATTACATATGGTGTTAAGAAAGTAGCAGAGCAAAAAGGTCCAGGTGGGCCTGGGTTAGATTGGACCATTTTTCAACAGGCACTAGATGGCTTGCGTGCCAGAGAGATTACAGGCAATGCCGCACAGCTAGTGTTAGATACAATGATGGAAACAGCAACACAGGAACAATGGAACAATTGGTATAGACGTATTCTTATCAAAGACTTACGTTGTGGTGTTAGTGAAAAGACTGTGAATAATGTAGTTAAGAAAGACTACCCCGACTATATTATTCCAGTCTTCACTTGCCAACTAGCACATGATGGTGCTAACCATGAAAAGAAATTAGTAGGTAAAAAACAGATTGAAGTTAAGCTAGATGGCGTTAGGGTTATTGCTATACTCTATAAGGACAAGCGTCCTGAAGTGTTTAGTCGTAACGGCAAGCAGTTTCATAATTTTGAACACATTGTAGAGCAGTTACACAATGTTGTTCGGACTTATGGCATCGGTACAGATATGATATTAGATGGTGAAGTTATGAGTAGCTCATTTCAAGACTTGATGAAGCAAGTTCACCGTAAAACTAATGTTCAATCTGACGATGCTATCCTACATTGTTTTGATATGATTACCTTAGAAGAATTTCAACAAGGTGGCAGTGTTCGCCCACAACATGAGCGTTCACAAGAGCTAGACAGTTGGATTGAAAAACATGCACCGGAACTTCCACATGTTGCTACACTGACATGGGAAGATGTGGACTTAGACACTCCTGAAGGACAAGCTACGCTTAAACAGATCAATAAGCAGGCCATTGACGGTGGTTATGAGGGTATAATGATTAAGGATCCTAACGCAGGATATGAATGTAAGCGTAGTCATAGTTGGCTAAAAATGAAACCGTTTATTGAAGTAACTCTAGAAGTAGTAGATGTAGAAGAGGGGACTGGCCGTAATGCTGGTCGATTAGGTGCACTTATTTGTAAAGGAGAAGATGATGGACTTAGTATTAATGTTAATTGCGGTAGTGGCTTTACTGATAGCGATCGTGATAGCTTCTGGGATATTCGTACAGAGCTCTTGGGCAGACTGGTTGAGGTCAGGGCGGACGCAGTCACAAAAAACCAAGACGAAACGTACTCGTTAAGATTTCCTAGATTTAAAGGATTTCGTGGATTTGAAGTAGGTGAGAAGTTATGATATATGTCAATGGTGATAGCTATTCTGAAAGAAGCTCATTAGGTGGGGCCTGGTCAGATTATTTGGGTCAAGAATCTCATAACAATGCTAAAGCAGGTTCAAGTAACGACAGGATAATAAGAACAACTATCGAAGATATTCTACAACTTGGGCCTGGCAACATTGAAAAAGTTATCATTGGCTTTAGTTTCTTCATGCGAGAGGAAGTTTGGTGGGATAATGAGTTAGTAACACTAGACCAGCTCAGAGATAAAAGGGAGGCACGAGACTTAACCGTAGATAAAATGATTGATCTGAATATCAATCATCAGACTGTTCATCATTATACATATATTTGGATGTTGGCAAATACACTAGAAAATTTAGGTTTAGACTACTTATTTTTTAGTGCGGCTGACAATGAAGACTATAAAATGTTAGATTGGGATAGTTTGAAGTCTTTACAAATATACAAAGACATCAACGAAAACAAACGAATTATTAATTTACATTCTTTTAACATTAAATATTTTGGTCAGGATAACAACTGTAACTTAACACCAACGTATCATTTTGCTGATTTAGATGGGCATAAAAAGTTTGGAGAATTTTTAGTGGAGAATTACTTATCTTAGCTGAGTTCCTGTTAGGGCTGATTGAGACAGCACGAGTATCTGAGTTTCCTGAGTATGGTGAATATTGGATATGGCTAGGATTTGTTATAGGTAACGTTCTAATGTTCGTTCCTAGCTTTAATTGGCCTGAATCACCAAAAGAAACCGACGAAGAATGGTATGCAAGAATGTGTAAACAAAGAGATGAACAACTGTGGTGGAGTTTATCATGAGTAGACCACAAAAACCTAAAGGCTGGCAAGGAAGATTAAAAAGAAGGTCAGCAGGACATTATGCCTTGTTCAAAGATGATTTACCTTTTGGACACCGAGTTGAAAAAGATAAAACCAAAATGATTGATCGTAAACGTAAACATAAAAAGGAGCTTGACTAAAAAATGGATAACGTGTATAATTGTTCAGTATGTAGCACAGATTTTGATGAATGCTCAGAAGGCGGTATACGAGGTAATTTTGGTATGTTGCCGGTAGCGTTTTGTCCAACCTGTCTAGCCTGTATGTTAGATATGGCAGATCAAATGAGAGACCCGGAGGAGAATTAAATGACTGATATAAAATTAGCAGAAGCAGTGCAGACACTTTACGATATCGCTCGTCAGATAATGGACAACGATGGAGAATTAGCTGAAGATATTATGTTGTGTGCTGAAAGACTTAATAAAATGAAACCACTACTTGATGGCGATCTTGAACAAATTAAGAGAGCAACATAATGTTAACTAAATCGTATGATGTAGTATATTGGAATGAGCAAGGCGAAAAAGAAATTATCAATAGTTTCCCTACAAAAGAACAAGCTGAAGAAGTTTATCTTAAGTGTATGGAAGGTGATAAAGAAGCTCAAGTAAATCAAAGTTATGATATTGAAGAAGGTTATGTAGGAGTTCCTGGATATTAGTACACTGACTAACATATGTGAATTACTTAGAGATGCCTACAGTCGTAACTGGATAACCAGTCGTGATGGTAACATCAGTTGGCATCCTGAAGGCAGTGATTACTTTTACATTACACCAAGTGGTGTGCGTAAGCAGGATATGACTCCTGAACTGTTTAAGAAGATTGATATTACTACACTAGCAGAGCTAGATGATAATAGAGATCTTCGCCCAAGTGGAGAAATACATCTACATAACAGATTACTAAAACAAACACGAGAAGAACAATGTGTGGTTCATTTGCATCCTACTTATATTGTTGCGGCAATGCAGACACTAGAACTATCAGAACTAGTTACTGACTTTCCTGAACTGTCAAGATATACTCGTGTGGCTAACAACGTGGGCATAGTACCGCCAATCAGTGAAGAACTAGCAGAACAATGTATATCAAAACTAGGCAAAGACCGAGACATAGTTGGTATCAAAGCACACGGTGCTGTCAGTAGAGGAAACACTTTGTATGATGCTTATGAACACACAGAGCGTCTTGAACATATTTGTAAAATTGTATTGGTAGGGAGAACTGTATGAGTATGCACATGGAAGGTCCCGCATTAACTACAACAAGGACTAAGAAGTATAAACTAAAAATGACTAAAGCAAAACGTGCAAAGTTAGAAATGGACATGTTTCACTACAATAAAAAACAAAAGCGTATGGGAGAGCCCAAAGTTACGTTTGATGAATATGTTGATATTCGTTGTGGGCGTGTTACAAAACGTAAACTACACCCTAGTGAACAGGGCGAATATAATGGACCCACATATCAAGCACCAATTGGTCGAGAAACTAAATATATTCCTAGCCTGCCAATGGGTGATGGTGTAGCTACTAAAAAAGAAACAACACAATACACAGGAACATTGATTAAAGGTATTGCCACAATGCACAAGTCAAATGCTATTCCAATTATAGATAAAAAACAAGCACAGGAAGTAAGTAAGATGAGGAGAGGCTAGTGTTATACACATTAAAAGATATGCCGTTATTAATAGAAGAAGTAAAAACTATTATACGTGATAAGGGACAAGATCCTGAGCAATTTGAAATTGATGTTAGAGAATCAGATCCTAGTCTGCGTGTAGCAGTCTATACCATTGATGGTGGCTTTATGGTTCGCTTGTTTGCACCGCATGATCTTGATAGGTTACACGAAAGTTTAGACGAACTAGGAGAGGGTAATGAGTAACAACGATAAATTTTTAGCAGTAGTGATATTTGCTTTACTGATAGGAGTATGGGTACTGATTGACGGCAACGAAGCAAAAGCTGAAAAACACAAACGCGATCAAATAAAATTTGTTCAACACATATATGACAATGCCTTAGATGAGATTGGCAACGGTAATCGCAAAGGCGGTTGCAAAGAATTAAGAAGAGCATTGATACACAGCAAAGATTTAGACGATGACGGTAATACCTATTACAACATAAGAGTTATTGGTACCACAGTTTGTAATTGGGTAGGAACCACAAAGAATAAGGTAGGATCAAACGTATTATTTTTAGACACAATCCAAGTTACAGCAAACAAATAAAAAGGAAAATTAATGGACATAAAGGTACATTGCACTGATAAAGGAATGGACGTAGATGGATTTGTTTTAAATCACAATCCAGGTGTATTCTTAGATGTTGCTATCAACACTGTCAAAGTTAAATTAAGTTATGACGAACAATTCAATCAGTATGTTGGCAGTATGGCTGGTCTTGAATGGATAGTTAAAGCAGACGCAATACCAGACGAGATGGAAGAATATAAAAGGTAATCATTGATGTCTAAAAAATATAATAAAACTGCTATAAAAGATATGATGTATGGTACTGTAAAAGAACTAGCTGATACCCCTGAATTTTACTGGAAAGGTGTTAGTGATAGTTATAGCCACTTAACTGACGAAGGTAAAGAGCAATTAACTATTCTAGTAGAACGCATGATTCCATTAATTCACGCATACGAAGACGAAGATTTTGAAGACCGTGCCAAAGAGCTAACGTTTAGCCTCCTTAACGATCAAAAAGATCCTACAGAATAGCGATAAATATGTGACTATGCGAAAATTAACATTTAGTGACAAATATTTAATTCCTTGGCTAACACTTCTTTCAGGATTAGCTATCTCTGTAGTTGCAGTTTGGTATTCAGTAGCAGGACTTGTTGCTATATTTGCCGCATCTGCTACAGCTATTATTATTATGGGTGTGGTACTAGAAGTAGGTAAACTAGTAACAGCAGTATACTTACACAGATATTGGAATGTAACTGTTGGCTGGTTAAAAACTTATCTGTCTATAGCAGTTATATTTTTAATGTTTATCACATCAATGGGTATCTTTGGCTTTTTATCAAAAGCACACGTTGAACAAACATCATTAAGTCAAGAACAATCAGCACAGGTTGAAGTCATTGATGAAAAGATAATACGTTCAGATGCTAAAATTACTCGCTGGCAATCAGAAATAGATAGACTACTTAAAACTGGTAATGTGAGTACAGACACAGTTTTACTTGGTCAAGATACAGAACAGTTAAAAGAATTAAGAATACAGATTAAATCTGAAAAAGATATTGTGCGTAATGAAGCTGATAAACGTATCAAAACTGCACAAGAAAGACGTGATAAAGAGATAGAAGCGGCCAAACCATTACTAGAAGATTGGGGCGGAGAAGAAAAGTATAACAGAGAAGTTCTTAAAGCAAAACAAACAGAACAAAACGAATCATCAGTAGCACGTAGCACTCGTGACAAGAAAATTAAAGACATTGATAAAAAGTATAGTAAAGAACTTGCACAGGTAAACAAGCGTATTAATGAAGCACGTAAAGGATCTACAACAAAAGCAGGACAGGCAGATAAACGCATTAAAGAACTTGAAAAAAATATTGAAACTGAACAACTAGCAATAGAAGTAGTTAGACAAGACAAACTAGTATACGAAAAAGAATACAGAAAATTAGAAGCTGAAGTAGGTCCTATTAAATACATTGCTGAGTTTGTATATGGAACTACAGACAAGTCAATATTAGAAAAAGCAGTAACCTGGGTTATTATACTAATCATATTTGTATTCGACCCACTAGCCGTTGGAATGTTAATAGCAAGCCAATATGCTTTCTTATTGTCGAGAGGTGAAGGATTAAAACCCCTTGATACAAAAGAGGATTCACTGTCTGTGTTAAAAAAAGACGGTAAAACAAAAGTTATTGAACGAGTAATTGAGGTCGAAGCAGATGTGGATGACACAACTCCTAAAGACATAGAGCAACTCGAAAAAGAAGTAGAACAAAAAAAGGAAAAGTAAAATGGCAAAACCACAAGAAGCATTAGATAATATATGGGAAAAGTATAGAACATCTTTATCTGCTTTAGCAGACGCATTAGATGAAAACGAAGTCTTAAAGGCAGATGCTGATATTGACTTTACTATGCCATCAGATATAGCAGAACTCGAAAAACGTGTTGAAGCAAAGTTAGTTGATGGAACTGCAGAGTAATAAAAAACAATTAACTAACATATGGCAGAAATATAAAACTGCTTTAACTAGATTAGATTGGGCCTTAGATGAGTTAGCTAAAAGGCCTCAGGTCAAACAACCACAACAACCAGTGCAGGCTGAACTTACACCTTTACATCCGCCTCCATTTTTAGATTCCACTGCCTTTAGTATTGATGGCAACCCTACTGAAATAAGAGATATGAAACCCGATGATGTACATAAACTCTTTAATGATGGGATTTTACCAAAAGAATATGATGATCTAATCTATTTAGAAACACAAGGACAACATATACTTTCAAAAGCTGTTACAGATAGAGGAACAAGCCTTCAGAAGTTACATGATCCAAATAGTTTACACAAACAATATCCGGGTATCTTATCTAGATTAACTCCTGATGCTGATAACAAGATCGCAGTCAAAGCCAACGCTACTTTTGGAAGTAAGTATCCACCAAACCCAAACAAGGGTGATGTGTTCTTAAGAGTAGACACACTACCAACTAAGTTGTTCAAATTTAACGGAAACAAGTGGATAGAGCTTGACAAAAATAACACTTCAAGTTATGCTTATAATGACGAATACATTAAATATCTTGCAACAGTGTTAGAAAATGGCGAGTATGATCCAGAGCTATTAAGTGACAATGAACGAGATGCCCTAGAAGATTTCTTAAAGGATAACAATGGCAATTGATGATAAAATTAAAGAATGTAGTTTTTGTGGTAAAACAAAAGAACAATCTAAAAAATTAATTGTTGGGGAGTCTGCTGGAATATGTAACGAATGTGTAATTTTCTGTCAGGAATTACTAGGTCAAGATATTGAGGAATTTGTTAAAACAGATATAGATCTTGATCCAATACATATAAAAGAACATTTAGATTTACATGTTATTGGTCAACAAGAAGCTAAAAAAATGATTAGTGTGGCTGTAGCAAATCATTACAAACGTATTTACAATACTAAAAACACTCCGTTAGAGATTGACAAAGCAAATGTATTACTATTAGGTCCTACCGGGTGCGGTAAAACACTGCTGGCTAAGAGTATTGCAAAATATTTAGACGTTCCTTTTGCTGTTGCTGATGCAACTAGTTTAACTGAAGCAGGTTACGTTGGTGACGATGCCGAAACTATGATTTCTAGATTATTACATGCCGCTGACGGTGATATCAAACAAGCAGAAAAAGGAATTATATTTATTGACGAGATAGATAAAATTACTCGTAAAAGCGAAAGCACAAGTATAACAAGAGATGTGTCAGGAGAAGGTGTACAACAAGCTTTGCTTAAAATAATTGAAGGTACTATTTGCCGTGTTAACTTAACAGGCAATCGAAAACATCCAAGTGGAGAAGTTGCAGAAGTAGATACATCAAACATTTTATTCATTGCCGGTGGTGCATTTGTTGGGTTAGACACTCTAATTAAAGGAAGAATTAATAATACTGGTATAGGATTTGGATCTGAATTAAGTGATGACTCTAATGTAGATCTTAATCTAGTAGGACCTCAGGACTTACTTAAATATGGATTAATACCAGAGCTAGTAGGAAGATTTACTAACACAGTTTCTCTTAGAGAATTAGACGAGGATCAGTTAGTACAAGTAGCATCAGGAGTTAAAAACAACTTAGTAGAACAATACAAGTATCTGTTTAGTTTAGACAATGTTAAATTAGATATTAAGCAAGATGCTGTTAGAGAAATAGCTCAACGCACACAGACGCTTAAAACAGGTGCTAGAGGCATACATACAGAACTCGAAAGAACTCTTTTACTACATATGTATAATATATCCGCATACAAAAAGCAGGGTATAAAAACAGTGGTGATAGATAAACATCAGGTAAATAAACCACAACCATTAATCAATCAGGAAAATAAGTGACTAAAGTATATTTAAGCGACAGAGACACAGTAGAACGTGCATTACGTAAGCTGAAGAAGAAGCTGTTAACAGCAGATTTGTTCAATGAACTACGAGATCGTCAGCATTGTATCAAACCAACGGAAAAGCGTAAGCTGAAAAAAGCGGCCGCAAAAAAACGTTGGCAAAGAGAACTTGCGTCACAGCAATTACCTAAGAAACTATTTTAGACATTAGTCAAATTTGTAAATAACCAAAATATATTTACAATATACCTGTTTTCCTGTATAAATACAATTATACGTTGCCAAATATGGGACGTATATTTTAGGGCATGGTGCCCACAATAAAATAACTTGCTTATTAAAGGAGATTATATCATGACTAGACTAACAACTCTAGACCTACAACCATTCTACAAAAACTCTGTTGGCATTGATCGTTTATTCGATACAATGATAAACAGAATTGAACATTCAAATTCAACAACTAATTATCCACCGTATAATATTATTAAAATTGATGACGACAACTACAAAATTGAAGTTGCTGTTGCTGGTTTTACTAAAGGTGAAATTGACGTAAAGACACACGACGGTCAATTGATTATTACAGGTGATAAACAAGCTCAAGAAGTTGAAGATAGCAACTACCTACACAACGGTATTAGCAATCGTAAGTTCCTGAGAACGTTTGAGTTAAGTGACTATGTAGAAGTGGCATCAGCAGAAGTTAAAGATGGTATTTTGTCAGTACAGTTGGAACGACATGTTCCTGACTCAATGAAACCAAAGACTATTGATATTAACTTTGACTCATAGTATAATTTAATTAAATACAAACAGCACGGGAGACCTTGTGTTTCCCGAGTTGTTACTTTAAACTTATATAAAGGATTACAATGGCACAGACACAAGTAAAAAACAAAGCTAAACCTGATACATTAATTAAAGAACCACCAATGTATAAAGTTATCTATGTCAATGATGATGAAACATCAATGGAATTTGTAGTAACAAGCCTTGTTGAATACTTTGATTATACTTTACAGTTAGCTAACGAAAAAACTGTTGAAGTTCACGAAGCTGGTTCAGCGTCTGTTGCTGTATTACCTTATGAAATTGCTGAGCAAAAAGGAGTTGAAGTCACACTCAGTGCTAGAAACTCTGGGTATCCTTTACTGATTAAGATAGAACCTACAGATTAACGATCAATAATAATTTTTTTAGGAATATAAGGTAGTTTGTCCCAAGCATCCTCTACATTGTGTCTAGGGTTAGACACAAATCTAATACCATTGACGATTTCGTCAACTGGATTTTGATAATGACCAAAAGCCCAAGTATCTATTAGATTTTTTTCGTCAGCGAGCACACATTGATTTACCAAACTATTGCCTAATAGATTAAAACGTACACTGTCTCTTGTATCTGTATCATGAATTAGTTGAGGGAGTGGAACAGTATTTGTTATTATTACTATTTTTTTTATTTCTTCATATTCTTGTAATTTTTCTACACTGGTTACTAGATAACGAGCGTCGCTATATGCCAAAGCATATACATTAGCTAACTCAGTAGCATTACACTTCCAATCTTCTTTAAGAAGTTGTTCTGCTTGGTCTCCATCTATATTTGGATTAAAGTCATATGTCCACCAACCATTACACGCCACAATTGCTATATCAGTTGCGATAGCAACATTATCATGAAGATAAACAACATTCTCTATATTTGATATTTGTAATTTTAACTCTTTGTAACTGCCAGATATATCCATTAACTGACCTCGATGATCTAAATGTCCGTCAATGTAGAATACTGTTTTATAACATTGGCTTAGGTGTTTTAATGTTTCTAATAAAACATTTCGATCTTGAGAAATATTTCCTGCCACAACACATGATAAACTAGTTGGTTGACCTTCCCAGTCTAAATCGTATATAATGTTTAAATCGCTTATTAAATCAAATCCTAATTGTGACATAATTTTGTTGTATGTAGTTGATGTTATAAGTAATTATGCCAGGAGACAACCAATGAATATAGTATTAGAAAACAACCTTACAGATGAAATGAAAGACAAGTTTATGTTAGTTGAACTAGATAGTTTTCAACATGAGCCCAACGGTGACGCTACAAAAAGTTTTGCTGTAATTACTAAAGATGAAATAAATGTACAGGAAATACATAACATTAAACAGTATATAGATCTACACAATAATCTAATGAAAAATTACAGAATGAAAAACTGGAAATATTGCGAAGATGCTATAGAACACCTTCAAGGTAAGTTTAGAGGCGAGCTTGATAGTTTTTATGCTGTCCTATCAGAAAGAATTGGTACTCTTAAAGATTTAACCCTAGCAGAAGACTGGTCCCCTCATATTCAACAGTATTAGCACTTAATATGTAGTTAATATGTAGCTATTCTCACGATAAATATGTGTGGGGATAGCAAATGAAAACATTAATATTATTAGTACTAATAACTATTAGTTCTATAGCAGTAACTCAACCACTACGAGATTTTACGTTTAAAAGTCCGGCCTTTAACGGTAACGGATATTCCGCACACATCTTAACAATAGAAAACCAAGAACATTCACGTAAGAAAGCTATCAAAGATAAGATAGAAGCCAAGCTAAAAGAAGAAAAGGCCAAAGCTGAAAATACCAATGTTAAGAAGTTTATGAGTAACTTGGAATCACGTATATACGCACAAATATCACAAGACATAGCAACAGCAATGTTCAATGATGACGGGACTAGTCCAACATCGGGTACACTGAACTTTGAAGGTAACATCATTACTTGGGACAAAAGCTCAGGAGACATAGAGCTAGGAGTTACTGACATGGCTGGAACAACAACTACATTAACAATACCATTGGGCGACTTTACATTCTAATGAGAAACGTATTAATTTTAATGACTGTGCTACTACTTGGCGGATGCGCCGCAGGGCAAGGTCTTAAAGGTGAGTACGATCAACCTGTAACTGTAGAAGCACCAACAGCTAAAGAGTTTGATACACTACCACCACCAGCATTGGGCAAGGTAGTGGTTGCTGTTTATAGCTTTACAGATAAGACAGGACAAAGACGCCCAAGTGATACACAGTCAAGTTTTAGTACAGCAGTGACACAGGGTGCTGATGCGTTTTTAATTAAAGCTCTTAAAGACGTAGGTGATTGCAAATGGTTTGATGTAGTAGAACGTGGAGGACTTGCTAGTCTTACACAAGAAAGACAGATTATTAGACAGATGCGTGAAGCCTATGATGGTCAAAACGCTAAGAAACTTATGCCAATGAAGTTTGCTGGCATGTTAATTGAAGGTGGTATAACAGGTTACGACACTTCAACAAGAAGTGGTGGTACAGGTATGCGTGTATTAGGCATAGGACCACAAACACAATTTAGTGAAGACATTATTACAGTATCGTTAAGAGCAGTAAGTGTCAACACTGGATCAGTACTAGCGGCTGTGAACGTACAGAAAACAATATACTCAACCGCAGATAGTATTGCAGTATTAAAATTCTTTGACAATGACACACAGGTCTTTGAATTTGAGTCGGGCATTACATTAAACGAACCGGCAACATTAGCAGTGAAAACTACAGTCGAAGCGGCAGTAGTTGAGCTAATAAAAGAGGGCGAACGCAAGGACGTCTGGGATTTTGCTGAAATTCAGCAAGGAAACTAAAAAATGAAAAACTTAGTAAAAATGTTTGGGGCATTATTACTTGTAGCGTCAACGGTGTATGCCGCTGATAATAGTATCTATATAGATCAAGCTGGTAGCTCGAGTACCATTGATTTAAAACAAGATGGTAGTGCAAACAAAATATATGGAGTTGGCGATTCTGAAGGAACCGCGGCAACATTCACAGGTGGTAGTCAAACAATTGACATACGTCAAATTGGTGCCAGTAACTTGTTAGGTATAGACGCTGATACTGACGTTGTCAGTGGTGTTGGTGTTGACTTAACTTATATTATCACAGGTTCAAACTCTGTAGCAAGTATTGATATTAATGGTGATGGCTTAGGTGTTGCCGCAAACAATACAATTGATATAAGACAAACTGGCAGTTATAATGACTTAATGCTTGACCTATTAGGAACAGGAAACAATTTAACAGCAACAGCAACTGGTGGTGATTATAATGATTTTAGCTTTACTATTGATGCTGATACAACAACTGTAAACACAGCTATCAGTGGCGGTGGCGGTAATACTACAACATTGGTATTAGGTACTGACAAAGCAACGGTTGACATTACAGCAGTTGGTGCATCAAACACAATCAGTCTTACACAAAGTGGTGCTGGTGATGCTACAAATGGTATGAACTTTGATCTAGATATTAACGGATCATCAAACTCAGTAACTACAACACAGAGTGGTTCACAGTATAATGACGTTGATGTAAACATTACTGGATCAAGTAATACTTGGTCAATCACACAGGAAGACTAGTGCAAACTGAAAAACAACATTTGAAAGTTATGATGCAGGACCTCAACGCTCTTAGGCAGGAAGTAGCACAGGCGCCAAATGGCGTAAACTCTATTCTAAAAGAAATAGATAAACGTAGTTGCGAGTTATTGTATCGATATCTAGCAACACAATGAACAAGTTACTCGTAGTTTTACTCATGGCTATTCCCCAAATAGTTATGGGTGCTATTGGTACTATCTCTGATCAATTCCAAGACCCAGCAAGAATTACTCGTAAAGATATAACCCTCGACGGTGTTAAAGGTGTAGGTGTAGAAATGAAAGACCAACTACGCACAGGAGCCGGCACACTTGAAATCACATTTGATGATGACACACAGGTACAGATGACAGAGTCAGCTAAGTTAACCATCGACGACTTTGTATACGATCCAAAAGATGCAGACGCAGGCAAGCTAGCAATTAAGATAGGTAGAGGCACAGCCCGTTATGCTTCAGGACAGATAGCAAAAAATCGTCCGCAGGCAGTTAAAATTAAAACACCAAGTGCTACTGTAGCAGTTAGAGGTACAGACTTTACAGCCACAGTAGATGAGATAGGTGCTACCACAGTTATCCTATTACCTAGTTGTCCTAAAGGATGGATAGACATAGAACGTGATTGTAAGACTGGTGCTATTGAAGTATTAAGTTTAGGCGGAAGTGTATATATGGATAAACCATTTGAAGCAACTCGTGTACCTAATCTAGAAGCTAAACCAAGTAATCCAGTTATAGTTGACTTAACAGAAGAAATGATTAGACAAATTATTATTGTGGGTACCCCTAGAGAAGTTAAGGAAGAAGAACGTAAACAACTTGCAAAGAATGTGTTAGACCAAAATGCCTTAGATCAAGAACAATTAGAAAACGAACTAGATAAGCAAGCAGAAGAAATAGAACAGTACAGTGCTAGTTCAAGACTAAGTCGTAATCTATTAGACAGAGATTTTTTAGCTAATATCTTAGACATACTTAATTTACAATTAATGAATGCACAAGCTCGTGTGTTAAGCAGTACACAAAAGAATTCAATACTACCAGACTATGTTCCAGACCAAGGTGTAGAAGCTTACGTAGATAATATATCAGTAGAACTATGTATAGACACTATTGGTAGTGACATTGCCTGTGTTAAAACACCAACCACACAAGAAAGTACTATACGTCAGATACAGGGCACTGTAGACATAACCAACAGAGTTAATAGTGAAGGTACAACCACTATTACTACGAGACAATAATGAGAGCTATTTTTATTTTAATGTTGTTGTTAATTTTCCAGCATTTATTCGCAACAAAAGCACAAGCCTTGGATGTCCTAATCTATCACGGCAACTATGTCTACACTGATTCAAAGACAGGACTTGAAGCAAAAGGTTATACAGTAACGGGTTCAACATCAACTACGGTTGCGGCGGCATCTACTTTAGCAAACTATGATGTAGTATTTGATCAACTATACACCAACAACTGTGGATCTACTTGTCGTGCTAACTATGACACTTATGTTAAAGATGGCGGTACTCTAGTTATTGTAGGAGAGAACTCATATTTTTCTAATAGAAACAATACTGTTATAAGTCTCATTGAGAACAAGTTTGGTGGTACATTAGATCTAGGTTCAGAGGTATATGGTGGTGCTAATTACTCTACAGCAGATAACACAGTCAATACATCAATCAGTGATGCTGACGATGGCGGACAATATATCTATGGGTCAAGTATTGCTTCAACATCAGACGGCGTCTGGGTAGCAAAGAATGGTAGTAATATAATTTGGATGATGTGGCGTGGCAGTAGTTTACCAAGTGGCTATACAGGTTCTGTTATAGTTACGTTTGACATCAATCAGTTCGACGACTTATATGACACCTCCGCTACTTGGGATTTCTTTGATGATGTAGTCTACTATGGTATCAACGGTGAAATGGAATCAAGTGGCCCAATAACTACTACATCAACAGGCACATCAGGCGGCATTACATCAGCACAGTCAACTTCTAAGTCAGGTGCTAGGACTAGAGCAAATAATTATGGTGGAGATAACACAATCTATATAGACCAGGTAGGTAGCAGTAACACAGTTAGCATTACACAAAGCGGAACAGCAGGTAACCATATTAAAGGACTAGATGGAGCAGATGCGTCAACTATAACAGGTAATTCAAATACCTTAGACATAAGACAAGGTGCTGATACATCAACAGGTATAAACTTGATTGAGTTTACAATCACAGGTAGCACCAACGATGTCTTACTGTATCAAGATAGACTGAACAATGGATATGAAGATACACTAGCAGGTGGCGGACACACAATCAAACTAGACATTGATGGTAGTCTCAACGACATTGACATTATACAGCGTAATAATTATTCAACCAATGGTGGACATCATGTTGAGCTGGAAGTTACCGGCAGTAGCAATAGCATAGACCTAAAACAGATATCTGATTATTCAAAAGATATATTTGGCAAAGTAACTGGCAATTCAAACTCTGTTGATGTTTATCAAGAAGGTGATTCAAACAAATACCTAGAGTTTGAACTAATAGGTAACGGACATGATCTTGATGTTGAACAGTCTGGCACAGGTAGTCATAAAGCCAGTATATCATTAACCAATGGATCAGCACCTTCCTCGTTAGACCTAACGCAGTCTGGATCTACAAGTCAATCATACGCAATAGAACAGACATGTTATACTGTGGGTGGTTGCTCAGCAACAGTTACACAAGGTAATTAATTTCCATAGGCATAAATACTCGACTATATACAGTTGCAACGCCGCTAAGTTTTTTTTAAAGCGACGTCGGATAACAAGTGACGCGAATCAAAAGATTCTTTTAGAGATGTGTATCTCTTAACGCCGCCCGTAAGTGTTTTTTTCTAAACACTAGCATTTTTTCGTTAAAATATTATTACGCTGAAAATATGCTAGAATTCGCCTTAGTTTTACTATTAGGAATTATATTTGGGATCATTGTTGGTCTGTTGCCTGGCGTGCCAGGCTACATTGCACCATTGATTATGTTCCCATTTGTTGGCTCACTTCCAGTTGAACATATTTTAACATTCTGGTTAGCCACTCACATTGGAAGTCAATACTTCGGATCAGTGGCCGCTATTTTGTTGAAGATACCCGGCGAGGTATCTTCACTTGTATATGTTAGAGACATTGGTAATCTAGATATGCGACAGAGGTTGGACTTAGTTCGACAGACTGCTTGGGGATCTACTATGGGCAACATGTTTGCTCTAGGTATCCTGTTAGTAGTCTATTACTTTGGACTGAGCACTGGCGTTATTCAGCTATCCGGAAACAATGTCAAGTTGTTCCTTTTGTTAACACTCATGGGAGTAATGTGCTGGTTTAGTAATCATAAAATTCTTTCTGTTGTACTCTTTATTACAGGAGTAGTATTCAGTGAGAAGACAGCAGGAACATTACCGACTTGGGTTTTTCAAACACAAAACTACACCACAAACATGACACTGTTTGGATTGATATTAGGTATGCTGATCATTCCTGAATTCATCAGAGAAATAATAGATGGAAAAAGAGAAGATCCAGTAGATGTTAATATTAAAGACATTAAAAAATCTAAATTAGATTTTAGTGCTATGTTTAGGGGAACATGGATAGGTTCGTTAATGGGATTAATTCCTGGACCAAGTCATATCCTATCAGGTATAGTCAGCTATAACTCATACAAGAAAAAAGACACCCAGAAGAAAATTATTAGTGCAGAATCTGCAAACAATAGTGCAACTATTAGTGCTATAATGCCGTTTCTGTTTATTGGTTTTCCAATTACTCTCAGTGAGTTTTTACTTGCTGACTTATTACAGGTCAAAATGTTTTTAATGCCTATGGATTTTAAAAATTCTTGGTCAGTGATGGGGGGATTGAATCTCATTGAGATGTCGTTCTTAGTAATTTTAGTAAGTGCATTAGTTTATCATTTTATGGCACAGAGATTTTTAGGTGTCTATGAAAAAATATTGCATCTTGCATACGGAAAATTAAAGTTAATTTTT
>ERZ651776.633-NODE-633-length-47735-cov-5.343909_pt1 | contig 47735 bp, 44 predicted proteins | sample MGYA00514761_ERZ651776 | MGnify/ENA metagenome assembly ERZ651776
GGGACTGGGTAGCCCTAGGTTGGTTGGTAGGAGGAGAAGATAAAGGGTATGTAATTAATAAAAGTGGCCTGGAGCAAATAAAAGTTTTCTTCAAAGTTGAACCTTGGATCCCAGAAGCCAAAGATCTAATTGATAAATACGGACACATTATTCCTAATATCCAGTGGACGGAAGAATTAGAATGTCAGCCAGAATGGTTTAAAGAATCTCGTTGGCCTTGGTTGAAAGATGATAGATTTTACTTACGAGGAGTAAATAGAAAGGGAGAACTAAAAGAATTACAGCCACCAGTAGATGGTTGGAAAGATGGAGGAATGCCGATTGACTGGAATTCAATCTGAGGCAGAAGTTTTAACACATCGGTGGTATAGTCATCCGACCATTTTAACCTCACTTATTAGTATTGCTTATGAAAGAGAGTCCAAATGGCAATTAAAAATTTCGGATACCGAAGTAAAAGGAATACGACATCGATGTTTAGGAACTTCTTCTTTTCTGAAAGCAGAACTAAAAAGTTTAGGGGCCGATCAGCGACCGGTTGGAATGATGGTTAGCACACAAGAAATTATCTGGAGAAATATTTCACCACACGAGTTACCTCCAGTTCAAATTAGAAAAAAGGGCAAAAGTGGATACAACGAAGAATTAAAGATCTACCAGAAAGATTGGAAGAATATTATTTTTAAGGATCCAGAAATCGCTCCGATCGGACAACAATTAATGATTTTTGATTTTGACGATGTGGATTTGAAAGTTGCTTGGAATCGAGCCAGATCAGTGTATAATTATTTAAGAAACGAGTATAGTGCCCAGCCCAGTTTTATTTTTTCAGGCAATAAAGGTTTTCATATTTGGGTGCACCCAGAAGATATACCAAAAATAATTTCTGAGATCACAGAGAATTCAGAATTCTTTAATGCATTTACGAATCAAACTTTTGGACAGTTACTGGCCAGAAAGGTAGAAGAAATAGTTTTTGAAGTAACTGGATCCGCACAACCAGTAGCGGATTTAAGTCCTAATTATATTCAAGGGATGGTAAGATGCCCCTACTCAATTCATGAAAAATCGGGACAAGTAGTGTGGCCATTAAGTCAAACGGATATTTTAATGTTGGAAAAGTCTTCGTTTAAAGTGGCCGCGGAAGTAGGAAAACTTTTACATCCTTGGAATATTAATTTAAAAGAATTTCCAGGAGTTACCACTTGGATTCCTCCACACGCTAATTTGTATAATAGAACCTTAGAATCTCTAAGAAAGTATTGAAATCTATTCTTCACCCATAAGTAATACACCGGCTACTATGACACCAACTAAAACTAGTGCTGTTTTTCGGTAATCAATTAGCCTCATACTATCGGATAATGAACTTGAACTTCCGGATTTCGGTTTATCGACATCCATATCCTTGATTAATCTATATTTTTTGGGTTTTTTACAAGTGCCCGCTTCATCAGGCCCACTTAATACTATTTCGTATTCTCCATCTCCCATAGACAAAGGAAAGTAATTATCTTGATTACCATTAATGCTTTGATTGATAAACATATTTCCTTGAGGATCAGTAATTTGTAAAGTGGCTTTATGAGGACCATTGGTATTCTTTTTAAAACTTGTTCTAATTCCGCTGGTATCTTCAGCATCCAATCTTACCATTATTTTTGTGCCAGCAGTTGGAATTTTACTTTCCGTTTCGATATGCAATCGATGGCGAGAACCACACAATGAAATCGAACTAGGAGAATACACCCATCCACTAGTGTGATATTGATAATAATCAGCCATAATTTTTCACCTATCCTAATAATGCAATTGCGGCTCCACCAATAACTACTGGCCAAAATAATGGACTCACAAAGAATTGTTCTACTGCAGTTCGAGGAGTTGTGCCCGTAGTATCGACAACATACAAATGATTGAAACCACCAGGAGCCGGAAATTTATCTCCGTATTTATTTACTCCAATCGATCCGAATCCATCTTGCATCCATCGACGAGCAACATAACCAAGTTCAGGTATAAGAGCAACTTTGTTAGCCACAGTGAGTGCTTTAGCAATTCCAGCAATGGCGGCTAAACCTCCAGAAGCCAAGTAGACAGCAGCCCAAGCGGCAAGTTGTAGCACTACTGAACCTGCATCTACCCAAAAATCAAAAGATTTGGCTGCATCATCGGCGGCTTGATTATCATATCCATAATGAGCAAAAGTAAATAAAATAGAATTCTTCATAGAGGGAGTTATGGGAATAGAAACTTTAGCATTACCATTTTCATCAGTAACTCCGGAAGTAGAATAAATATTTACCATTATTTTATTGGCATCTATATTTGATCCGGCTTCTTGGAATAATATTTCTGGATGATCTTCTAAATATTTTTGTCTACTGGCACTTTTAGTAAGTTTATATTCTTGAGCCACAGAGGAGATATACTCTAAATCTAATTTTTTAACATAAATTTCGTATTTATCTGAGACTGGTTTACCATCAGATAAAGTTTGAACATCAATTATCATATTTTCTCCAGGATTAGCACCGATCGTATATTCGCTGCCACTTTTTAAAACTGGAAAAGTTTTTCCAGAGTTAGGATCCTGGATCTTTAAAGTTGATTTAAAATTAGTTTTCTTTGAAGTAGAACCAGCACCTTTGCTAGACCATACTTGATCAGAACTTTTTCCTTCTTGAATCCAAATAATATCACCGCCTAACTTATAGTTCCCCGAACAAAGTTGATAGTCAATATTGAACCTACAATAACAACACCCATCATAATGAATGTTCCAGTTTCTGATTCTGCAGCACCATCTAAAAGTTTATCAAAAGCACCACCTAACATTGCGGAAATAGTAGAGCCGACACCATAAATTAAAATTCCAGCAGTGGCTAAAACAGTTCCCCCTCCGATTGTTGATCCGACAGCACCCCCTACTTGTTCTTTGGTGAAGTTACGCCAAATTTTACCTTTATTGGTGTGATCCATAGAATGTTTAACTATATTTTGTGCTAGGTTGTCGTTCAGACGAGAAGTGTTTCTAACTCCGGCATCATCAAATAAACGAGATAATTGTCTTTCTGCGTCTATTCGATCAAGGTTTCCCGCAGCGAGATCATCTAATATTTTAGGATTATCACCTACAAGTAATGCCGCTTGATCGGCTTGAGATTTAGTCATGTTTCCTACCTTAAATGCATTCACGTCATTAAGATAAGTCCCTCGAGGAGCGGAATCTAATCCACCAGCCGTCTTTCCGACATATTTTCCAAAGTTACTACCAGTTTTGACGGATTTACTTATTGCTTTAGCACCAGTCCCGATACCTTTCGCAATACTTCCAAAGAATCCTCCAGCCATGTAAAATACTTGTCTTCCCGACTACTTAAAAGGTGCGAACTTTAATATAGTTAACAAAATTAAAACAATATATGAGCAATAAGGTAGAAAAGGTAGCCGAAAAAACTCGAATTGAGCGTTTAGCCATTTGTCGCCGTTGTCCCTACGCAGATAAAAAGATCTTAGGCGGAACTCATTGTATTTTATGTGGGTGTAATGTCAGAGCCAAAACTTCTTGGAAAAATACCAGTTGTCCAGACGGTAAATGGTAATTATATAAAACTTAGATAGTTCCGAGAACTTCAAATAGTTGACTGGCTAAATATTTACTATGCCAGTGCGTAAAGTAAGAAAAGGTTTCAAAAACTGCTGGCAATGGGGTTACTCTGGTAAAATTTATTGTGGACCAGGAGCCAAACAAAAAGCCTACGCTCAAGAAAGAGCAGCCTATGCAAACGGTTATCAGACTCCAGGATTCAAGAAAGCAGCCGAAGATAAAAAACCGGATACAGTTAAAATTCGACCTTCCAAAAAAGGTGAACAATCAAAATACACAGCCATATTCTATGAAAATGAGAAGAAAATTAAAACTACTCACTTTGGGTGGAATGGTATGAGTGATTACACTAAACATAAAGATCCAGAAAGAAAAGAAAGATATCTAGCCAGACATAAAACAAATGAAAACTGGAATAATCCGATGTCTGCGGGTGCGCTTTCTCGTTGGATACTTTGGAACAAACCTACTCTGAAGGATAGCAAAAAAGATTTTTCTAATAAATTTAATATAGATCTAGCAGCCGAGAGCCATAAACCAGAAATAAATGAATGTGCAATTTGTAAAACAGAAGGAGATGTTTTTTATTGTCGGCACTGTGGACAGGATACTTGTGGAGCACATTATAGAAAAGATTTTCAATCGTGTCTCCCTTGTTTTAATTACCTGAAAAATTTTCTGGCAGAGGAGAAAAAAGAAATTCGATTCATGGATCCTAAGCGGAGATTAAAAAGATTAATTAACGATGTTGATATCGATCCACTAGAGGCTGCCAAGAAAATTTCATTTAGTAGTGACAACGAAGATTTAAATAGGTAGTGGCACTAACCTAAAATTAGCCCACATCCTAGATGTGGGTCAGGACTGTGGCTGAAGAATTCCGATATGGAGGGATAAAGCACACCTCACGCAATTAACTAGAGAATTGCCTCCAACGTCCAAGTGGAGAAAGGAGTCGTTGAAACACGAGAACGGTGGTATTGTCGGAGCAAAAATGGTTGCACTGAAAAACATACGGCAATTGAGTTAGTAAGCCTCTAACTCCGGTCCGACCTTAATATTCTATATGGTTATATAGGTGATTCATATTATATCTAAATATGGCCGAGGAGATCACAATATCAGAGGACAGACCTACGTCTGGTTTTGATGAATACGATCCTATGCCCGATGAACCTTATTATGCGAAGGCTATCAAAAATGGAGAATCTTGGGTAGCCACTCAACCCTATTGTCCAGTATGTTCTAAAACTTTATCTTATGATAGAAATTCTAACAGAGTGAGGACTAAGTGGAGTCTTGATAAGAAGGATTATGTTTTTGATCTCCGCTATGAATTCGATGAAGAATCAGAAACTAAATATGTTGTCTGTAATAAGTGTCGTTATGATTTTAGGAATCCAGTGCAGGAAGCCCGTGAAAGATATGGATCCGCCACAAAAAGAAAACCAGTAAAAAAGAAATCTCGTTTCGAAGCCGATCAATTACTAAGCACAAATATTGAATTTATAAAGGATGGAACGTTTGCGGATGGATTCTTTTTGATGACTGTGGATGAATTTAAAAGAGTGATTACTAAATCTTACGAAACTAAAGGAGGCATTACGCCCATAATTTCATATGGTGGCACTAAATACACTATCACAATTCCACAAATGATGACCTTCTATAAAGAGATAGAACAGGAAAATGAGACTTTAGTAGGTATCCCTCGGATTTACTGGAAACAAACAGCACTTTGATATAGTCAAAAATACAATCTATAACTGATAGTATGCATCCCGAATTTATCAAAATCGAAAAAGATTATCAAAATATGCTAGGAACTGGGGTTCAACAATACTTAACAAATGTAATGGACCGCCTTTTAGACAAGCACGATCACGCTGATGTGATTTTATCACCGGTTATTGGTTATGACTTTACGCAGGGAATTCCAGTTTTATTAACTGTGGCCGCAGTTGGTTGTGCAAGAATGGCAGACATTTCTATTCCATTAACTATTGCTTTATGGCCAGTAGCAGAATTTAGTTCAGGAATGTTAAGTTGGGCAGAACGTATGGAAGTAGGTTCTGAAGAAATCGTTAGCACATTATTAGATAGAAAATTAGCAGTGATCGCCTTAGATAAAGATGTAGAATATGCTAAAGAATTTGGATGGACAAAAGTTTTACTAGAAGTCAGTGCTCAGAAAAGAAAAACTAATTTTGAACAAGCAACTGATGTTCAAGAAGCATATGTGACCTTAGATGAATTAGCAGATCAGTTACCAAAAGAATATAAAGATTTATTTTCGGCAATATTAGATCAATATAGTAACAATGAATTTCCCGAAATAGAATTTACTGCTGATGAAGAGTTTGGCGATCAATTTCAAGACCAATGGCTATAGAAATACTTATATAGGTGAATTACTCCTATTGATTTATGGCTAAGGTGGATAGGAATCAAGAAGCATTAAAAATTGCTATGGCAGGACTAGTCACTTCGGTGAGTCCTTGGCGTTGGGTAGTAGTAGGTTCTAATAACAAGAAATATTCAGTCTGTATGATGGCTGAAAATCACTACAACTGTCAATGCATAGACCACAAAAAGAATAAACACAACTGCAAACATATAAAAGCAGTAGTGGCACTTAAAGCCATAGGAGCGTGAAAAAATGGGCGGCGTAAGAAATAGATGGATTAACTTAATACACGAAATTATGGTTGAAAATAAGAGGGGCTACGGTGTAGATGAACTAAGGCAACGTCTTTTCGATAAAATGAGGGATCCGCCGAGTGCTCGCCAGATTACTTCTAATTTGAAAATTGATAAAAGATTTCAGTCTTTAGGTAAGAGAACTGCTGGTTCTCTTTTAAGAGCCAAAAGTCATGAAGTAACTGTTTTTGGTTTAACCAATCATAATTATGATGACTCCCAACCATACCGTCAGAGGTAATCCTATGAGTTCTAAAAAAACTAAAGGTAAATCTTTCAAAGTTAATAGGCCGGTAAGAAAGCCAAATAAAGATTTACTAAAGGTCGGAGCATCATTATCTAATGATGACTTAGTAAAGAGATGCTCTTTTAATAAGGAAGAAAAGAAAGCATTTGCATCCATAAAATCTGGCAGAGGCAAATGGAAAATAGAAATAGCAGGTGTTAATGAAAATAATGGTTGGCAACGATATTTAGCAACCAAAAATAATTATTTATTTTCTTGGAAGGAAGGTATACTGAGCGATCGATATGTGGTAATTCATAGTTGTAGACTTAAACCTGTAAAGGCTCCTAAATCAACACCTAAAGAATCTCGAGTCGGAAAAACAGAAAAACAGATAGCGGCTATTCTAAAAAAGGAAATGAAGATCCTTAATGCGACAAAGAAGAAAACTTCTAAGAAGAAAACTAAGAAAGTTAAAAAGGATTAAAGACCCTGCACGGTATTTAAAGGAACGCAAACACTTAAGTAGGTGGTGAAGCGAGATATCATTCTATGACTATTGAAACCAATGATAAGTGTATGGAATGTGCAGCGACTGAATTTGATGAAGATAGTAATGGTTATAGATGTTGTCGACAATGTGGAACAGTTTTATCAAACACCGTTATTGATTATGGAAAAGATACTAACACTTACTCTGATTCAGAAAAAGATAATGATAGATGGGGATTACCTAAATCACAACTAATCCACGATGGAGGTTTGACTACTGACATCGATTGGAGAAATAAAGATTATTCTGGCCGTAGCATTTCTTCTTCTATGCGAAGAACTATGAATCGGTTGAGGACTCAACATCAGCGAACTCGAATCAAGGATGCTATTGAAAGAAACTTAGTGGTGGCTCTAGCCGAATTACAAAGATTGGCTAGTCAAATGGAATTGCCTATGAGTATTAGAAGTGAAGCCGCCAGATATTATCGACAAGCCGTAGATAATAAATTAGTTCGGGGCAGATCTATTGAAGGTGTAGTAGCCGCTTCGCTTTATTTGGCGTGTAGGATGGTTAATCAACCTAGAACTCTGGATGAAGTCGGACATTATTCTCGAACTGGTAGAAAAGAAATCGGTAGAACTTATCGAGCCATTGTTAAAGAATTAAAACTTCAAGTTCCATCTGCGGATGCTAAAGGATATGTGCCACGTTTTTGTTCAACTTTGAAATTAAACTCTAAAGCAACTATCGAAGCCAACCGAATTATTGATGCGTGTCGTGCTGATAATTGGGCAGCCGGTCGTGGACCTACGGGAATTGCGGCGGCGGCAGTTTACTTAGCGGCCATGTTAGTGAATCAACCTCGAACTCAAAGAGAAGTGGCTATGGCGGCAGGAGTGACGGAAGTCACTATCCGTAATCGCTACAAAGAAATGTGTGCTACTATGAGTTTGAATCCCGATAACCCTTCCACAAAAGCGACAACTTAGGTGGTATTAATGATAGATTGGATTTTATTTGGATCATTTGTAGGAATACTTTCAGTATTATTCTGGAGGTTAGGAATACTTTCTAGTCGAGTGAATGATTATACTAAAGAAATTTCTAATTTAGATTCTACAATTTTGCTCCGAGATATGGAAATAGAACAACTTCTTAAAGAAGTCAAGAAACAAAAATCACGAGCAGGATCCCAAGCGGCTAAGAAAGGTCAAGCCATCGAGAAATGGACTCCATTTTTGAAAGCCACAGGTTTAGAAGAACACTGGAGATCTGAAGACTGGAATTTTATAGGTAATCCCTTAGATTATTTAGTTTTCGATTGGCATCAAGATAAAGAAGAAAATTTAGAATCCGGAGGAGTATACTTTATTGAAGTTAAAGTAGATAAAAGTAATTTGACTACTAAACAAAGAAGAATCAGAGACTTGATCAAAGAAGGAAAAGTTTTTTGGAGACTGGTGAGGTTAGATTAAATTAACTGATCATTAACTCTCCAGCAAATCCATCGTTGCAGACTAATTCATAATACTCAAAAAATTCTTCGCAATATCCATCTGATAATGCAAATGCTTCTGTGCCCGCTGATACATAAAAAGATAACCAGTGTTGAAACATTTGATAATCGGAATCAATGACGGTATCAAAAATATATTTCTCACCTTCACTGGTGTGCACCCAGAGATCGGCAACCCAAGGGTCCGAATCATATTCTGGTTTTTGAATGACAGACCAAATTGAAAACATTAATCACCTACTTTGTGAGTTGGCTCACTATTTGATATTTGAATTATTGACTATTTAATAAATACCATCCATCTGTCGAAAAGGTTAAATACCTGAAAGAATCCTACTGATATTATGACTACTGGTATATCCGCAACAATTGAACAACAAAACGATGGCTACAAGGCTAGCCGCTGGACTAAGAATGGAGAAAGAGGATTGACTGACCGCATTTATGTAGATGCTGCAGATGGAACTAAAGTTGGATTCTATGATTTAGTGAAAGGTAATTGGATATTAGATAAGAATAACCGAACACACATGGTCGGTCTGATTGAACAATCAGACGATGCTAAGATAGTGCTAAATGTTATGGGTCGTGGAACAGTGAACATCGGAGATAAGGTTGCACTACTGCCTCACGAAGGTCCTATATTTGGACATGGTGCTAACTTAACTAAAGATTGGCTAATGTATTCTGATACAGCAAAAGACATGACTTTGGAAGAATTTCACACCGCTTGTTTCGAAGGTGGCGAAGCGTGGATAAACGAACACCGCCGCCGATATAACTAATTAAAACAATTAGGGTGATGTTGTGGAATACCGAGTTACTATTGGAAGTGGAAACATATTGGTCTTCACTGATGACCCCAATGATAAGAAGTTGCTTCGGATCGCAGTAGTAGAAAAAGAGGATCCTAATTCAGGAATATTTTTAGGACATTGTAAGCGAGAAGAATTAAAAAGAGTCGGACGTTCCGTCTGAATCTAATTACCGCAAAGTATATATACTATGAACATACTATCCATATTATGGAACGAGGGATAATTTTCAATCGCCGTTTAGAGGCTCGCATAGACAACTATATGGAATCACAAAGATCTGCTATGGATCCGAGAACAGTAATACATAATATGTTTCAAAGAGGGTTGTGGCCAAAAACTGAGCAAACACCTAAAAGGTTATCATACTATTTTAGAGTCTCAGGTAAATATTCTAAAGTGGGAACACACCGACCTTTCACATACGTTTGGAACGGATCGCAAAAGTAAACTGCTAACCGCAGGTTCCAAGACCCACCTTACTTCCTCAGAAACTTTTTACTATTTTAAATTGCATCGTAAACTATCAAAAACTTATAATTCTTCTTCGTGAGATTCTGATTCAGAAACTTCTTCATCTGTTGATTCATGATGATGTCCACCGGCTACGAAATCACCCATCTCTTTCCACTCAGTCATACGTTCTCGAGTAGATCCCAATTCTGGAGAAATATCAGCGACATGATCGGATGCCATATGTAAATGTCTTTCATCTAATTGATGTTCGGCCATGAATTCTAAACGTTCCATTATCATAGCGTGTCTTCTTTCTTCTCGATCCATATCTAAACTGTGGCCTCGAGCCGCCGGGGCTAATCCAATTTCTTTTAATTGTTCTTGTTTCCATAACTCTAAGATAGAAGTTACGATTAAAGTAGCCAAAGTTCCAACGATGGCTATTAAAGAAACGAATCCTTCTAGATTCGGAATGACTCTATTTGGTTCTAAAATTCCAAAAGTGATAACTGCCGTAGCCGAAAGTAGCCAAGCCCAGACAATAGGAACACCTACTCGGCGCATCATTTTGTCATTGAATGTATCTTTACGAAGGCTAGAACTCATATTTATCGTTTTTACTCCTATTAATTACTATCTTCTTTCGACTATATTATAATTAGTATTATATAGGTAGAGCGAAATCAAATACTATGTTTCAACAGTGGGCTGCTGATAATGGCTACGCTGTTTTAGAAATTAATGAAGAATCGCATTTAATAGATAATTCAAAATTTTGTGTTACGATCAAGGATGCTAAAAAGATTAGTCCTACCTATCCACTTAGATTCAGATTCAGAAATTGTGAAATTTGTTATCAAGATTTTGACATAACATTGGGTGGGTTTGGATATCGGTGTATGACTTGCAGAAAGTTTGCCGAAGATGTAAAACAAAATAAATAGGAGGAAGTAAGGAATGGATAGAATAGGTCAAACTCGTTTGACAATGAGTAAGGATGCAACTGTGAATGTATATGCAGATATTTATATGAAGAGTGGTGAAGATATAGATGATTTATATTTTATTATGTTTAATATTTTATCTGATCCGCTGAGGCTTTCTTTGTGTCTCGTGTCCGAATTTTACGATTATTTAATTAAAAATCATCAATATTCCGTTGGACAGTTGGATCATATGCTAAAAACGGATCCTGAAAAATATTTAGCATTGGTGCAAAGTCATTATTCCGAGATGGTAAATTCAAGTGCGGTAGAAAAGGTAAAGATTTTATTAAATTCTCAGGCTGGATCTGATTCGGCTCGTGCGATCGTTACTAGTTTATTGAGTAAAGGAGTTTTCAAACAAATTTCTACGTATCATATTCCAGGGCGTGAACCTTTTGTGAGAGAACAAATGGTAGATACTAATCCTTTAAGGGGAGAATTGACTGTAATGTTAGATATAATTAAAAAATGGGAGAACTTTGATTTGGATAATTATATGCAAGGTTTATCTAAGAAGGTTTAAGTAGGTAGTCGAACAGAGGGATTAACATGAGTGATATGGAGAATCCCCTATATGCACATATAGAAACTAACAAAGAATTGAACGCTGAAGCCGTAGGATTCCTAATGAGGTATAATTTCTTACACCAAGGCTTAATTCCAAACAAGATAACTGCAGAACAAGTTGCAGAAGATGAATCTGGAGAACTTTCAGAATCTGAAGCACACCCTATTCAAGACCGCATGGTAGAAATTGCTAATGAGTCTGATTTTCTTTTGCGTAAATCAGTTCTAGTAAATGATGGAGTCGGTTTCCCACAATTTGACTTTATAACTAAAGATCCTGATTATGATTCTATGAGAGATAGAGCAGTTGCTCTTTCTGGTAATATGGAATTACTAGCGAAGGAATTCGATATTCAGAATGTTTCATCATTATTCTTTTTGAAAGAAGAAGCATTTGACCAGGTTGAAGCGTCAGAAAATTTGAACGAGTCAACTGGCGAAGAAGAATGATACCAGTCAGGATTTGAATTCATGGATGCAGAAGACGTTGCTAATTTGGAACAATTGGTAGAAGAATTATTAAATCGGGGTGATGACCTTCGAGGATTCGCTATGCGAGCCACTTTTTATGAACCGGAGACACACCCAGAATCTCACCCTTTACTAGCCGGAATGCAATTAGTAGCCACTGCTAATGATCTAACATTCGAAAGAAGAGTGCTAGCATTCAAAGATAAAAATCTTTTACAGTATGATTTGTCGTGGACTGGCAATCCTAAACTATTAGTTTCTACGGCTCAAAGGGTTTCCGAAGCATTATCGACTACAGTAATGTCTATGAATCTAAGACCACAATTTGATTTTACTTTTATCGGATCCCCGGCTCTGCCAGATGAAGAAGAATAACTTACTCCTACCATAGACTTAAATACATAGTAACCGGAGAGGAGTAATATGAGTGCCACAGATCCAGGCAAGAATGCGATTTACGCTATGCGAAACAGAGACTACCGAGTATCGAGAGGCGGAATGCGCCCGACCAGTGCTTCTTGTGTAATACAGAATGAATTTGGTGATGATACTTTAGTTGGAAAATGCCACCGTGCTGAATGGTATCGATTAAATGGAATAAAGGCTACTGACCCACCTACTGATAGGTCGTTTGGAATTTTTGCGGCTGGAATTGGAATGGAAGATTATTTTCAGACTATGTGGAAAAATCAAGGAGTTTTATTGGCTGGAAGCGTAATTAATTATGGTGCAGTGGGTAATGACCCTAGAGTAATTATTTCCGGTGAGTCCGATATTATTCTTCGTGATTTTGAGATGGATGATGATGGACAAGTAATTAGAGTTTATCAAGATCGTGCTTTCGGAATTGAGATGAAAACTTGCCGAGGTCATTTTGCTCAAAAAGAAATATTTGGAAGAGGCAATAAAAAGTATCCAATGGGTAAACCTAAAATGGAACACATCATGCAAACTGCTATGTATCTTATGATGCGAAAAAGGCATGAAGATCATTATGGAGTGACTATTCCTTATTATTTGATATTCTATTTTGATGTCGCCGATGGAACATATGTGTCCTTTAAAATATCTTTATCCAATGGATATGATGGAGACATCCTAGTAGAAACTTTAGATGGAAAAACGGTAGCCCCAGATCCGGTTTATGGATTAACTATTGGAGAACCCGTAGTTCCTTGGAGTGGATTGACTACTGATAATATTTTAGCAAGATATTCAGAACTGGCGGATAAATTAGAATTACCAGATCCTCCAGAAAGAGAATATCAACTTCGTTATAATGATACCACTGCTCGCAGAAAATTTGCTATTGGAGATCTTTCTAAGACTAAATTTGCACAATGGGAAAAGAAACCATTAGCAGAAGTCGGTGATTGGCAGTGTTCTTATTGTGATTTCAAAAGTCATTGCTATCCAGTTTCTGTGCTGACAGCAGATGTAGAATCAGGAATTCTTACTGTTAATGAGGCTATGGCTGAATTAGGTTATGATGTTTGAATAACCAAAAAAGTAGTATCATCTACCTTGGGACCATCTTGAGTATTCATTTTTTGAAACTTTCTAGATTCAGACCAAGGAGTGCTTTGAGTAGGATTTTGATAGAGGACATCATCTACTTTTTCTATTAGAATGTCTCTGGCAATGTCAGATTGACTATTTTCGATTAATATCTTTTGAATATCCTTAAAGAAAATATTGTCCCATAGTCCATCGGATCCTAAAATTATTTTATTTCCAGGCTCTAAAGTTAAATAGTAAAGAGTGGGTTGATCTATTCGAGGAACTAAAGTTTGATGTTTTTTGACAATCATATTAGGAATATTAGAAGATTTCATTTGTTCGTCTATAGATCCTAAAACAATAGAATTGTCATTATTTAATTGAAGAAAATTGCAGTCTCCTATTTGGTAAACAATACTATCTCCAGTATCTTTTTGAATAATGATTAATATTAAAGTGCAGGCTCCCGGAACCAAAACATTTTCTAAACTTTCTGCAATTAAAGTATCCGGATCACTGACTCCACTTAAAATTAAATCTCTCATTTGATCTAAAAACTGATGAGTAAATTTAGCGGCCGAATAACCATATTTAGATTTCCATCCACCGACTCCATCGGCTACAGCGGCAAATAATTTTCCACCATGATTTTCTATTAAGAATCCATCTTCCCCTCCGAAATTTCTTTTAAGGATGTGAGGAATCATAGCAAAAGACTCTGAATAATTCATAAACTTCATTAAATTATTATACTCCCAACTACTTATTGCTTCGCAATGAGTGGTCTTAAGTAGGTGATATCAAGTAATTTTAATTGATGATGGCTGAAATTGAAGTTACGGGAAACACTTATCCTTTTCGTAAAATACTTAAGGCAAGATACAATTTGCGTTGGAATCGTAGAAGAAATTCTTTTTATTCAAGAATGGATACCAAGGCACCGACCGTCAGAAGATTAAGAGATTATTGTCAAGAATTTAAACTAACTTTGAAAATTAATGGCACCCAGGCTAACACTTCTTATATGGCTTCGGCGGATGAAGATGATTTCGATTCTTTTTTAGTCGACTTGTCCACGGATGAATCTCAAGAAATGTTAGGAAAGATTGGAGGAATGCCTCCACTTCCAGGTGCGTCAGAAAAAGGTCCTGGATTTCGCAGTGTATCTATTAATAAAAATGATGAACCTAGATGGGATGTTAAGCCTTGGTTTGAAGGAACAAGGTTTCAAGACCCTCGGAGTGAGCAGAGGCAAGTGATTCCAATTGTTATGGATGCTTTGAATATGGGATATGAAAATGTTATTATTGAATGTCCTACTGGTTCCGGAAAATCGGCATTATCTATGATGATTCCAAAAATGGTGGATGCAGATGCTTATGTAGCCACTTATCTAAAAGGATTACAGGCTCAGTATATGCGAGAAATGCCATTCATGAGATCGGTAATGGGTCGTGGAAATTATGATTGTAATTTGAAAATTTCTCCAGGAGTTAGAAATATTGCTCAGGCTAATGATGCTTTAGAAAATCATCGTGCCGGTAATGAAAATCCTAACGATAAGTCTCCGAAGGCTCACTTAGCCCCTTGTCGAACTTGTGGACCAGATTTCAAGTGTGATTATAAACCGGCTTCGGGATCTAATGGAGGTTATGATTGGTGGGATTCTAAAGAACTTTGTGATTATTTTGCGGCTTTGGCAGCGGCACAGAAATCTCGATACTTTATCTCTAATACTTCTTACTTAATGGCTTTAGGACAGGCCGGAAGTTTAATTTTGCCGACCCGAGATTTGTTAGTGATTGATGAGGCGCACCATTTACCTAATGCGTTAGCCAGTTTTTATGCCGTAGATATTAATAATCGACACTTAGAAAGATTACTAGGAGTTCCATCTTTTGATGATGTAGTTTCGGATCCTAATCTGGCCAAAACTCGAGAAAAGTTATTGGGTCCTTGGGATGGAAGTTCTAGTTCTGCGATTGGTTTTCCAGCAGTCCCTTCCGTAACTTCTGATTCCAGTTCAAAAATGTTAACTCTAGGAATAAAAGTTTTCCAAGCATATCTAGATTTCTTGGCAGGTAAAATTGGAAAAAATATTGCCACTGATCAGTATACGGATGAAAAAGATTTATCTTTTGCTTACAACTACGTTTCTAAATTAGGAAACTTAATTAATGCTTTAGAAGAAAATCCAGATAACTGGGTTTGGAGTAAAGATGATGATGACGCTCCTACTTTGTTAAAGTTTCAACCAATTGACATTGGTGATTCAGCCTCCGAATTATTTCTTCGATTAGGAAGACAAAGAATTTTTATGAGTGCTACTATTCCTTCTCCTACTGTTTATATGGAGGAACTGGGTTTAGATCCAGAAAAAACTTTATTGGTAAAAGTAAACTATAGTAGTTTTCCAACTGGTAATCGACCGATTGTAACTACTGTTACTGGAGGCAAAATGAGTTATTCTGGTCGAGATGAAAAAGCATTTCAAACTACGGCGGAGGCTATACTACAAATTATTAATCTGCACTCGGGACAAAAAGGATTGATACTTCCACATACAAATGAAATTGAAGAAAAACTTTTATTGGCGTTGGAGGATATAGATCCAGTTGTGGTAGAGGATAGATTTTTAACTCATGGAAAAGAAGCCGGAGCCCGAGAAAAAGTTTTGGCAGAGTTCGAAGCAACTAGAGATGATGCGGTATTGATTTCAACTTACGTAGGTCAAGGTTATGATGGAAAACATTGTGATTTCTGCATTATTGTAAAAATGCCATTTCCGCCTCTAGGAGATATTCGGACTCGAAAGAAAATGGAGGCTAATGAAGAATGGTATAAATCTGAAACGGCAGGAGCCTTAGTTCAAATGTGTGGGCGAGTGGTGCGGTCGGCAGACGATACAGGTATAACTTATATTATAGATCCAACTTTTGATTTCCATTACCGAAAAGGTTTCAACAATCAACCTTTACAAAATTATGTGCCCACATATTTTAACGAAGCAATCATTTAATTTGGTCTAATCGTAATGGTTAAATAGGTAGTTTAACCCTACATGATATATGAAGATTGCGATTTGTGGACCCATGGGTTCCGGCAAAACATGGCTAGCAGAAAAATTGGTAAATGACTTTGACCTTACTAGAATTAATTTGGCGGGTAAAGTAAAGGCTATCGCAGCAGATTTATTTTTTATGAAACCAGAAAACAAAGATAGAGTGCTACTTCAAAACATTGGAAAGAAAATGCGTGATGTCAGATCATCAGTGTGGGTAGATTACTTATTACATCAATCTGCTGAAGGTGATGTAGTTTGTGATGATGTTCGTTTTGTAAATGAGGCTCGTAGATTACAAGAAGATGGATTCACTATTATTTTATTAAACATACCAGAAGATCTACAAAAAGATAGATTACAAAGAACTTATCCAGATAATTGGGAGGTGCATTGGAATGCTCGATTGGATGCTTCAGAACTGGATATGTGGGGAACTGATATCTTAGAATATATTGATGATACTTTGATTGTTGAAGATGGAGAAGAAATGTATGAAAAATTACTTAATTCTCTAGAAAAATTAGGTTTAATAGAATAAACGCCAACTTTATATAGATGAAAGGATTACTTATAATTATGAGTATGCAATGGGTGGATAAGACTTCCGGAAAAACTACTATTTCTGGCACCGCTCCTAGTCCTAACTATTTACCAGTGTATATGGTCGAAGTAGTGGATCCAAAACACGGAATGATTACTTATCGATCTACCATCCCAGACTTTGTTCTTGATGTGCTTAATAAATTCTTTTTGAAAGACATGGGACGAAATAAAATAACTATTATAACGAATGATCCAGATCTACTAATAGTAAATTTCTATAAAAGAAAACAAGATTGGGAATTCATTATAGAGTTAGCAAAAGCCTGTCCATATTTTTTAGTTGAATCCGATTCAGAACAAGCATTTCTGATGTCGATAATTTATGATGAGTCAGCCACCGCCTCAGAAAATCTAAATATCGAAATAGAAGATGTTGAAATAGAAGATTTAAATCAAGGTCGAAAAGGTTTGAGAGGCCGAAATCCAGGTAAAAAGAAAAGTCCAGTGAAGCCAGGACCTACAGTTCCGGGTCCTGGACCTCCTCCGGAACCAAAACCGGATCCTGATAAATGGGTAAAAGATAATGATGTAACTCCTAGTGATAGTAGTCAAACTGATAGTAGTCAAACTCAAGGTGACGGAGACGGAAAAGGTCAAGGTCAAGGTCAAGGACAAGGACAAGGACAAGGTCAACCTTCTGATCAAACTGGCGGTAATGCCCCCAGTCCAGGTGATGGCGAAGGCGAAGGCTCTGGAGAGGGTGGAGAATCTGGAGAAGGTTCTGGAGAAGGTTCCGATGGAGATCCCGGAGATGGAAAAGATTGTCAAGAATGCGCCGATGCGGCTAAAGAAATGAATGAATCTATAGATCAAGACGATAGTCCAGAAGATTCTATGGAAAAGGCTAAAGAAGCAGCCGAAAATGCTAAACAGGCTCAAGAAATGTCTCGTGAATCTAATGATGAAGCCGACAAAAAGGCGGCTGATGAGGCTAGGAAATCTGCAGAAGAAGCCATTGAAAAGGCTAAACAAAATGTAGAAAATAATTCTTCAGAAGATTCTGAAGGCTCTGAAGGAGATGAAAAAGATTCTTCGCAGCAAGAAAAATTAGATGAATTAGATCAAATGAAGGAAGACTTAAAATCTGATTTCGAAAAAGGAATGGAAGATATTCAAAATGAAATGAATGAAGATGATTCTTTAGAAGACTCTGAAGATTCCGAGGACTCTGAAAAAGATTCTGATGAAACTTTTATGAAACTAATAAAAAAGTTATATAAACTTCAACCGCTGGCTAAAACCGATGAAGAACTTGCCGAGTTAGAAATATTAAAAATTGATATCCGAAATAAATTTGGATCTTCAGAAACGATCGTAGCAGAGGCAGAAAATACAAAATATATCAGATCTTCAGTAATAGTAGATCACATTTGTAAATGTGAATATCATCCCGTAAGCACTTGGGAATGTAAACCATGCTGGAATAAAAGAATAGCAAAGGAGTAGATAAAGTGGATGCAAGTAGTATTGAAAGAATGATAGCAAATTCGGATACGGAGTGGTTATCCCGAGCATCAGATTATCAAGCCGATCGTGCCTATGCTTACTTTTGGTTAGAAACATTGAGTAGTGAAGATGTGACTGATGAAGAAAAACTAATTTTATTTGATAAAGGACATTTAGAATTAGTAGATGAAGATAATGATCCCTATGATTTTGTTAAATTTTTGAGAGCCAAAACAATGAGAGAAACTTGGGATGCCAGCGGCGGAGATTATGATCCCATAGCGGAAAGCGAATTTGAAATAATAATTAATATCAAAATGAGAAATGATTTTAATGACTTTGCCAAAGATTGGATAGACCTCACTGATGACGAAGCATATGAAGAATTTTATATAAAATACTCTCCAGATTTTAAGAAATCCTGGATACAGAAAATAATTAAGGAAACTCCTACAGACGAACAAATTTTTGGAAACATTTGGTTCGAAGAACAGGATCCAGAACCTGAAGAAGTTATAGAGCCAGATTTGATTGAAGAAACTGGAATGCAAAAAGCAATAAAAACTTCGGCAATAATAGCCGGTTCTAATTTTGTTTGGTTAAATGAAGATAATGGCGAAATTAAAGTTTCTCGAAACCAACCACCTGGAAATTATGTTTTAATAGAAAATGTAAATACTGGATACAAAGATACATCTGGTAAAACTATTATTGTTCCCTCTACCTTAGATGGCGTAATGGATTGGTGGACATCAATTGGAAAATCTTCTGAAGATCTGAATCAAAAAGACAGCACTACTCTCGTCATTAAAAACGGAGGTTCGTATTCAAAAGATTGGATACGAAGATATTTCTTTGTTAAAGATAAAGATGGCGACTTGATCATATCCTACTAATCATTAAGTAGCAAGTAAACAAAGGTATTATCATGCAGTATGAGCCTTGGAAGTTAGAATTTGCTAAATTTACCGATGCTTCGATTGAAGAAATGAAACGTCATTCGGATGACACTCACTTAGAAAGAGAGTGGATGACCTATATTTATGAAGAAGATTATGGAATTATGACTAGTAAAGGCGATATGCCTACGCTTTATCGTGATGAGAGTGGAGATCAAAAGATTTTTAATACGCAGTCTGCGGCTGAAAATTTCCAAAAGAAAAATAATATTCAGGGCCAGATCATGAAGGTTTACCAGTTAGGAGAAGTTTCTTATGGAGAAGAATCTAGAATAGAAGTAAATCCTTCTACTAAAGAAATGCAAGATGCGGCTCTAAAACAAGTAAATCCTAAAAACAGAAAATGGACTATTCATGGACATCCTCTGAAGGATGGTAAAATATATACTGGAAGACAATATTTTAGTTCCACTGATATCTTACAAGAATTTTTGAATACTAGAGATACTAATAATAAGGTAGTGCAATATATTGTATATCCTCATCAACAAACAGATACGAATACGGGTAAAAAATCTATACACAATAGAGTAAGAGTATTAGTATTCCCAGATTCGGCTACGGTCAAACAGGCTATGAAAGACGCTAATCCAAATGCGAATGTGGATGGCATTAGTTTAGAAAATGGTTTTAATAAAAATGCAGCCGATGGTAGTCTACAGAATGAGGCTGGAGTCGATTGGTTCGCTTTTCAAGAAGCATTAGGTAAAAGAGGATACATGGGAATTGTAGATATTGAAGGTAAAAAATCAGGTGCTAGAAAAGCAGAAGGATTTAGTAAACTCTTTGGAGCAGAATCTTTTAAACAGGAAAAAATTATAAAATCGGCCACAGGTGCAATATTAGTAGGATCTTTATTATATTTCTTATTATCTCATGAAGATAGCCCTTTTTCTAGGATCGAAGTAATCGATGATAAAAATGCGGAGGCGGGCAAACATTGGTGGCATCAATAGATATCATTCGCAAATTAAGTGCTAAAGAATCACTACTAAGAGCATTTAATAACCGCCAAACTGTGGTGTTTCGTAAAGTATATATGGATAATGGCTCGGAACAAATAATAACAACAACTTATACTCCTGGAGAGTTGGAGAGGAAAAATTTTGAGGCTGAGACTATGGATTATTTGGGTTCTGGATATGGAGGTTCTGTCTTTCGCTTGAAAGATAATGAAGGCCGTCTAATCGACAAAGTATTAAAAGTAGTAAGAACTTTTCCAAATAAAGAAAATGGTAAAACTTTTAAATATTCTGAGTTACTAGTAAACACACCAGTAGCAGAGAGAAAAAAGTTTTTTCCAGGATCCTTAAAATCAATGACTATGAATCGAATACAAGCAGACTTTTTTAGAAAGTTGCTGAAAACAACGGATACAGTTCCGAAAGGATTGCCTAAAATATTTAAATATTCAGAAGGTAAACTTCCTCCGGCGTTAAGAAGGGAAATGATAGCGGCTAAATCAGAAACTGAAAAAAAGTTTCCAGAAGAGACTTATGTTTCTCTATGGATCATGGAATATATTCCTTGTGTTTGGAAAAATGAATTCTGTGGTAAGATTCCAAGTAATAGAAAGTGGACTGTTTCCAACCTAAAAAGCAAAGAGTATAATCTAGAAAATAAATCCTATGAAGGCGTAGCCACATATGTTTTAGATGAAATGAACTATGTAATGAAAGATGTAGTTAATCCTAGAAACTTCGGACTTCGTGAAAATGGAGAAATAGTTTATTTCGATCCATTCTTGATCCCATATCCATCTCAAGGACTAGATACTAATGAAAAACTAATGGCCAGTTTACTATATGGATTTAAAGGTGAAGAAAAATTCAAGAAAGCCATTGATAATGGTAATTACTTTAGATACCGATCTTTTTAATCATAATTTATAAACCCCAAATGGTTAAATAGGTAGTCGCCATAACTACATATTACGCCCACAGAGGCAGAAAGTGATTAAAATGGCTAAGAAAACAGATGTGTCAAGTTTCCTTGACGAAATAGCAAAGATGAACGAAGAAAAAGCGAGTGATGCAACAAAACCTGCATACGTAGAGCGTGATACCTTTAAGGTAGAACACGATGTTCTCTACGAAGGTTTGGTTGAGGGTTATACCCCAGGAATTGAGGGTAATTACACTGTCGAAGGACAGGAAAGAACACTTAACACTGCAGTTCGCCTAATTGGTGCCCGTGCAGTTGGCTCCGATGCTCCAAGCGACCGTAGGTCTACAATGTGGCTAACAGGCTACACTCAAGAGCATTTGGCTACCGCTGTAACTAACGCACAGAACGCTGGAATTGAGTTCCCAATGTCTGCTAGATTCCTACTCCACAAGGTAGAATCTGGTAACGCTGGTAGACACTATAACAGACTATCCATCATCATCGATGGAACTGTTACAGAAGTTCCTGCTGTTCCAGCAGAGCAATTCTCGGAAAACTGAGTTATCTGTAAAGATAATTCTTCGATCTGACGGAAATACCAAAACTCAATTGAGGGGTTTCGACCGGCCTGAGTGCTGGAGTGACAAATCTCTCTTTTGAGCATCCCAAAACGGTTGTTTGCATTTCGCAGATAACCAAATTTAAATCAATTCAGCGTCAGCATTGATCACTAGGGAGTAAATGATTTTAATATATATTTAGTATTATTAAATAGGTAATCACCAGGAAGGATATACATGAATGAGTCGCCAGTTCCCAAAGACCTGACGAATTTTGTTCGTGGTTGTGTGACGGGTAAAGAAGGTTCACTTCCATTTTCTAAACGTTCTGTATCTTTAGAAGAGGCATACTATTCTAAAGTAACTAAACAATATATCGTAGGATCTGGAATTGTAGTAAAACAAGAAGCCACTACCCTATCTCGGAAAGCCAAAGATAAAGTAGCAATTAGATTTACTATTTCAGATGGAAACCACGCTATCGATTGTTTGGCTCATGATGGAAATATAGAATATTTACCTGGATCCAAATCTCCAGTAGAACTTACTGAAATTATGAAAGTAGTAGATGATTCTATGAAAAATGGAACAAGAGTATCATTTAGTGGAAAGTATCATACTGTAGAAAACAAATTAATTTTTATTATAGATTCTCTGTCCACTATGAAAAATGAAACTTCATCTTTAATGACTGATCATCAACTAAAAACCTTTTTGAGTTTGTGTAAAAAGAATAATCTTACTCCATTAAACATAATGATGAGACATGATACTCTATGGGCAGAACTCCATGCAAAAGATTATTTCAAGAAAGCCATCATGTTATTCTGTTTATCGCCGCACGATAAACTACAAATGATACACATTGGAATAGTAGCCTCAGTAGGAGAAGGTAAAGACCACATGATTGAAAAAGTGGTTCAACCATTAGTAAAATGTGGGATGGCTTCGTCCGGAAAACTTTGCACGATTCCAGGACTGTTTGGAGCCATGAATGGAGATGACATTAATTCGATAGAATTAGGATTGATTCCAAAACACAACCATGAAAGAATTGCAGTATCAGAATTCCAAACATGGAATGAGGATGTATTCGGAGAATTAATGAATACTATGGCTAATGGAAAATTTACTATGCAAAAAGGTCAAGTAGACACTACTCGTGAAGCAGTGACTAATATGTTATTTTTAGGAAATCCTCCAGGGTATTACGATGAAGCAAACCATGACAAAAGAGAAATGTTGGCAGCATTTGGAGAATATACATATCAAATTATTTCTCGACTAACTTTAATATTTACAGAAATGAGTCTGGCAGGGGACGATGCGGAACAAAAAATTAGAAACATTATGTTGATGGGAGCAGAGGGTAAATTTCAACAAGGCAAAGATAAAGAAGATATAGAAATGTGGAGAAATTTCTTCCGTGAATATTTAGCAAAAGTTTCTCAATTGGATCCTAAGTTTGGAAAGTTAGCACCGACTCTAGATTCTACTTTTGATGAAATGAAAAATCGACCCCAATATCAATCAGCATTCTTGTCCCGTGCTAAAAGAGACTATAGAAAATATCAGCAATTTTTAAATTTGATAAAATCATTTGCGAAGTTGGATGGATCAAGTCAAGTAACTTTGAGCCATCTAATGCAAGCCAGACAACTTTTTGAAAAGAGTTTAGTCACTCTGACAGAAGATTTCCCTATCCAAGCAATGGAAGCCGGAATAGATATGGATTTGCTTACGGTATGGGAAATAGCAAAACAAAAAGGAATTTATAATAATCAAAAAGAAATTAGATCTGCCACCGGCATGACAATAGCACAACTAGAAAAATTAATGGATATGGGTGCGATAGATAAAATGTCCAACAATACTTATGCAATCCGTCCCGATTTTGATTGGAGAAAAGGAGGACAAAATTAATGATCAATAGAGAAATGACGTGGTATTATTTAAGAATTTCTTACTTCCCTCAATTTATGGCGGGAGTCATGAGAATTGAATGGCCAGAAAGATTTCAGATATTAAAAGAATTATATGACAATGATCCAGAAGATATTCCTTGGGAAATTAGAAGCGAAGATCCAATGGCAGACATGATGAGGTGGGTAGGTAGCAAAGGAGAATCTGCATATTTTAAATTCTTTGTCAAGGGAACTAAAGTTAATAAAGATGGATCTTTTAAATTGCACCCAAACATCAGTAAGTGTTTAGGAGTATTCGGTATCGGAACAGACGAAAGACTGTAAAATCCGCCAACCAATAATATACAATTATCAGCCTTACGGCAACTGAATTTAATTTAGGTGTCGCAGTGCGGGTTTCAAGACCCGCTAATCACCGCCTTACTTCCTCAGTTTTTTCGGCAACTGTCTGCGACAATATTAGGTAGTGTGAACTCCTATTTAACACTTCTGTAGTAAACAGAGTTTAAGGGGCATAAAATCTTATTTATTTTTTGTTAACGGGTTCCCAAACGGCACAAACCCAGTCAGGTCTAACGGCTGGATTACCAGAAAATCTTCCACATTGGTATTCATTATTAGTAATATACATTACATGATTACAATTACTGCAATTTTTCTCTAAAGTTCCTTTTTGATAGGCTGCTGGTAATGCTTCTGGAATTGGTTTTCCATCCGGATACATAGTAGATCTCTTCATAGATTAATATAGTTCTTTTAACTATATAAACATACTTGATTTAAAGTGAATGGTTAAGTAGTTGGTAGTATCTAATATATAGTATCTATTGGTGTGTGAAAAAATGGTTAGACCACAAGGAATGACGGCCGCTTTGGAAAATCGGGTGATGCTAGCCATTGACCGAATGCTAACTTTAGATGAAGGTATTTATCAGGCGGCTCGTGCAGCCGGAACTACTCGTGCCAGTATTTTCAAATGGTTGACGGCTAATAAAATTACTTGGTCTAGATCTGGTAAATCTGGTAAAATTATTATTGAACCTCCGATGTCGGCTCGAATTAATTCTTTTCTTAGTTCTATGGGAGATGGAAAATCGGCTTCAAAATCTGCTAAAGAGGCAGGAACTACGGTGCGAACTATGAGCCGTCAAACTTTAGATGATGGTTCCGGAACACAAGTATCAATTATTTCTAAAGTGGGTAATCGCTGGGAATCTAATTTCTTACCTGTATTCCGTCATAATTTAGTAGTCTATGGAAAATTGATAGGCTTAGACGATAAACTTCAAGGAAAGAAGGGCGGTAATGTCGGTCCACTTAAACGTGGATCCAAAGGACGAGCCGACCCTAATTATGCGGATATCTGGTGGCAATTTGATTTAGACGGATTTTATAGCACTTTCAATGCAGTAGAAACTGCTCAATTTTACAAGCCTATGCTCGTGGCTTTCTTAAAAGGAAAGTTTGAAACTTTTGATGTCAAAGATCCATTGCTAGGATCTAAGTTTATGCAAAATTCTAAGGTGGCTTATCACGCTACTCAAAATAATAGATTAAATAATTCTATGAATTTAATAAATGTTTCTAAATTAGAACAGTTACTGCAAAGATATAATCTTAGATTTGCGGAAAAAATAAATATTGGCGTTGATTCTAATCGTTTGGATGCTAGCAGCACAACTCCAGAATTTATGTCTAAAACGGCGGCATTTGTGCAAACTCCAATTACCATTGATGGAGTATTTCAAACCTTTTTCTTGACTCAGAATGATCTGAAAATATTCCCACCTAAAGGTATGAAAATACCGTTTAGATATACTATTACATAATTAATCATTAATTAATGAAAATAGATACAGTAAGAAGTATTAAGTAGGTAGTTAATATAACTATTCACATGACTGAGAGATCTGTAAAAACTACTTTGGCAGGTTTAACCGCTGTGGGTTCATTTTTAGCCTCACAATTGACCTCCTATACTGACGAATTAATTGTGGTAGCCGGTGCGGCTGCTGTGACCTTTTTGGGTCTTTGGTGGTCCGAGAACAAAGATATGGTTGCTGATGAAATAGAAGATGCTATTGAAGATGCGACTGGTGTGGAAGTAGAAGTTGATAATGCTTTAGAAAAGGTTGCCGATTCGATCTCCGAAATAGTCGAAGAAACTTTAGATGCAGTTGATCAAGGTGATGGAGAAGTTCTTCTATCAGACGCATTAGAAGAGGCTATCGAAGAAGAAGTTCAAGAAGAAACTGGCTTAGAAATAGACATAAATTTGCTGACCTTAGCAGAACTAAAAGATCTTTGTCGAGCACAAGGATTAAAGGTTTCTGGTAAGAAAGCAGAATTAGTTGCTAGACTTCAAGAGGCTTTGTCCCGTGAAGAAGAATAAATCAATTCAATTTTACTCTAAAATTGGACTCTACGATTTAGTTAAATAGGTGATAACCATAGTTTAGAGTAATGTCTATTGGTTCTAGTGATAACGTTATTAATCGCAAACCACAAGTAATTGACTATGAACCTTATTATCAATCACTAAAAGAAGATACTGATGAACTTTATGAATTAGTAAATGTTTGTCGCTCTCAGGGACATGATCCAGAATTAGTTTGTGAAATTCCACAAGCCAACGATTTAGCAGACCGAACCCAACAGTTATTAGAATTTTTACACACTAGAAATACGGCTCAACACATTCGTGAATTGACTGTGCATCATAAAGGTAATAGAGAATTAGTGGCTTTAGATATTGCTCGTATTGTGGCAGCAGAAACTTATCTTTATGGAGAGTCAACAAAATGTTCTGCTTGTGATGGCTCCGGAACTATGAAAGTTGGATATCGCAAAAAAGATTGTAAAGATTGTTCTGGAGCGGGACTCCTGATCAACTACAAAAATAAAATTAAAGAAAACTCCTGGCAAGAAACATTAAAAGAATTCGAAGAAATTCCTCCAACTTATCGTAACCAGATTGCCAAAACTAGAATGGCATTATGTATTTATCATGGAGTTTGTGCAGGACTGGCAGTGCTTACCGAAGGTATTTTGGTGGCTCCGTTAGAAGGAGTAGTAAACTGTAGAATTATTTCTAATGATGATGGATCCCGATCGCTAGCAATTAATTATGCGGGTCCGATTAGATCTGCAGGAGGAACGGGGCAAGCCCTATCAGTTTTAATTGGAGATATTCTGCGGCGTGATTTTGGATTAGTGCCTCCACAAATAACTTGGAATGAAGTAGAAAGATATAAAGAAGAAGTATCAAAATATTCAAGAGGACTACAATATCGACCTTCTAATCCGCAATTAGAAGTGATTGCTCAAAATTGTCCCGTTTATATTGATGGAGAAGGTGTCGGAGATGAAGTATCCGGACAAAGAGATTTACCTAGAGTGCCTACTAATAAAGTTAGAGAAGGAATGTTATTAGTTATGTGTGAAGGGCTGGTGCTAAAAGCACCCAAGATTCTAAAATATACCGATGAATTAGGATTCAAAGAATGGGAATGGTTGAGAGATTTCGTTTCTGGAAACAGTGACGATGATGAAAAGATTACGGAACTAAAACCCATCAAAAAGTTTTTGGCTGACATGGTGGCGGGAAGACCAATCTTTTCTCAACCTATGCGACCCGGAGGATTTAGATTAAGATATGGTCGAAGTCGATTAGCGGGACTAGCGACAACGGCAGTGCATCCGGCTACAATGAAAGTAGTAAATGGATTTTTTATTACGGGAACTCAATTAAAATATGAACGGCCAGGTAAAGGAACGGTAGTAACTCCTTGTTCTTCTATCGAAGGTCCGTATGTAGAATTTCAAGACGGGTCTGCCAAAAGGATTCAAGACCCTGAGATGCTACCGGAGGGATTAGCGACTGATCCAGAGTGGCCGATAAAAAAGATTTGGGATCTGGGAGAGTTATTAGTGCCGGTCGGAGAATTCTTAGAAAATAATCATGTCTTGCCTCCAAGTCCATACGTGACCGAATGGCATACTCAGTTAGGTGGAGTCGAAGAACTGGCTTCGGTCGAAGCCGCTTTTGAGGAAGTAAGGAATAGTAAAATCCCCGGTTCCGGGTTGCCGTTACATCCGAGTCTATTGGGATTCTACTCGGAATGCTCCGGAGAGGAATTAGAGAACTTAAAAAAGATTACTAGGGTAGACTGTTCTGGAGAATTTCCGGACTTAGTTAGAGTAATTGATGAAGACCCAAAGGCTACATCAGCCGGAATGGAACTAGTATATCGCTTAGGATTTGATGTAGATTCGGCCGGAGTATTAACTTGCTTGAAGGGTTCTTTTTGGGGTTGGTTAGTCCAAAATGGGGTGGAGGTAGTCAACGTTTCAGAAGATGGCTGGAAATGGCTGGAAAGCACCATAAACGGGCGGTTTCTAGTGAAGCCCAACTTGACACTTCGTATCGGTGCTAGAATGGGTAAACCGGAAGGTTCTAAACCTCGTGAAATGAAACCGGCTTTGCATAGTTTATTTCCAGTAGGACACCAGGTTGGAAATAAAAGATTGCTGCGAGATGCGGCTCAAAAAAGAGTGGAAGTGCAATTAGGTTCTCGAATAATTCCAGGCACTGGACAGACCACTTGGAAAAAGTTTATTAGAAGATTATCAGATCCTACGGATCCAGATTCAGAGGTGCTGGTTATTCCTACCGAGTTCAAAGAAGTAGATGAAATGGATGTAGATTACAATAAACTTTGGGAAGAATCTTTAATAAAAGCCGAAGTAACTGGTTCGCCTAACGTGAAAGGAATTAAGGGAATGAGTAGTATAGAAAGAGTTCCCGAAGATATGCTAAAAGGAGTGCTGCGATATAAACACGGTGTCTCCACTTTTAGAGATGGGACTCTCCGATATGATATGGTAGATATTACTATGACCCATTTCAAACCTCGTGAAATTGGCTTGACCGTAGAAAAAGCCATCGAACTTGGATATGATACTGATTGGATGGGGGACCCTTTGATTTCTCCAGAACAAATTCTTGAATTGCGTGTGCAAGATGTAGTTTTGCCTTTGAATTGTGCCGAGAACTTACTGGCGGCTACACAATATTTAGATGAATTGCTAGAAAAGTTATATGATCAAGATCCATTTTATAATTGTAAAAACATTTCTGATTTAATCGGTCATCTAGGAATGGGAATTGCCCCTCACACTAGCGGTTCAATCGTATGCCGCATTATTGGATTTGCGGCGGTAAAAGGTCATTATGGCCATCCGTTTTTCCATGCGGCTAAGAGAAGAAATTGTGATGGAGATATCGATGCTTTCTTGTTATTGTTAGATGGGTTGCTGAATTTTAGTAAATCATTTTTGCCTTCTACTCGAGGAGGACAAATGGATGCTCCCTTAATTTTGACGATGAAGATTAATCCTTCGGAAATTGATAAAGAGGCTTTGAATATAGAAACCGTAACTCAATATCCAGTATCTTTTTATGAAGCCACCCAAGATTTTCCTCCGGCCAAAGATGCCGTAAAATTTGGAGTCGAAATTGTAGAAAGTAGATTAGGAAGTCCAGCCGAGTTATCTGGATTTGGGTTTACTCATGATTCCGATGATTGTGCGGGCGGTCCCGCCGATAATCCATATACGGAATTAGAATCTATGAAGCAAAAAACTATGGCTCAATTTGCACTAGGAGAATTACTATATTCAGTTGATAATCAAGTGCAAGCCAGTAAATTAATAGATAGACATTTGATTCGAGATATGAGAGGAAATTTGCGAGCATTCGGACAGCAATCCGTAAGATGTCCTCGATGTGGGGCTAAATATCGCCGACCTCCTATTTCGGGTAAATGTCGCACGGTTCTATCAGAAAAATCTCATGATGAGTCAATGACGGGGGAAGATGAAGTAGTTATTTGTGATGGAAATCTAATTTTGACTGTAAGTCAAGGTTCAGTTAAGAAATATAATGGATTAATGACTGAATTAGTAGATCGCTATGGTTGTGATGAATACATTGAACAGTTGCACGATTTCGTTTCGTTGTGGGTATCACAAACTTTTGATGATCAAGATGAATTAAAACAAACAAAATTATTTTAAAATTTTTAATATGAATAAGGTTAACTTATTGATATCCAAGATCTAAATTTTTATTTGGTGAATCTTTTTTGGATATTTTTATATCGGTTTCTTCTTTACCTGGCTCTAATTCTAAATTTAACTTTACTAAACTTTTAAGAACAACTTTTATTTCCTCAATTTCTTGGTGCAAAGAGTCCATAGTTTCATGTAAGTCATCTATTTTATGACCTAATCTAGTCACCGTCATACGAGTTTTAGGAACTGCGGCGGGTAAACTATTCGGATCCATACTTTATTCTTCTTTTGTAACTACTTAATGATTAGTTACTTACGGGTTTTATATAATTAAATGTAATTAAATTTAATTACATCCATTCTAATTTTTGATTAGGATCTCTAATTTCTAACATTCCGGAATCGGCATCGATCTCATAATAATTATCTAAATTTTTAAACTGTCCATAAAATCCTAAGTTATTAGTATAAGGTTGATATTTATCAGTTATTTCTGTTATATGAGTAGGTCCACTTATTTCGTGGTCGATCCAAATACAATCCCAACTGCTTCCTTCCGGAATTTCCCAAGTATCGGCATCGGCATGAATTAAAGTAAATCTTTCGTCTTTAGCACAGTGATCCCAAACCATATCGATAACATCTTGATTTTTTTCAATAATGGTGACTGATTTTACTCCCGGAGCCTTGATCAACCATTCATTTACAAAACCTATTCCTAATCCAGTTACTAATATATCTCCAGTAGCATGACCCCACAACCATTGGTGTTCTTCAAATTCCGTAAAACTGTCTTGCATAATAGTTATCCAATGATTATTTCTTACAAGAGTGGTATATTTTTTCAAATGTGGGGATTCTTTTCTAGCCCTAACATATCTTTCAAAGTAAGGATGCCAATCTGATTCGTTTGCTGGAGTATAATGGATAATAGAATGTTCACCGACTTGACTTTCCGGAATTTCTACAGTCCAAGTAGATCTTTTATCATATGTTTGCGACCAACCCATGTTTTCTTCTACAAACCAACTCATAATATTCACTCCCTTTATTTCAAACCCAATTTATAGCAACATTTACTGCCTCTGTTGAACTTCCATTTGCATTAGAGGCTGTAACGGCAACTTCAATATTTAGACTATCTCCTGCAAGGATTGTTCCTCCCCGACCTAAAGACCATTTCACTACTTCTAATACTCCTTCTCCGGGATTATTAGCAAAATCGGCTTGTTGTGTTGTGGCTCCCGTTCCTTGAGTAATAGCAGTTGCTCCGCCTGAGAATGATTGAGAAATTATGGTAACATCCCAACTCCATGAAGTGGCAGCAGATGCCCCTCCGGCTCCAGGATCCTCAGCATAAGCACCAAAATTTAAAAAATCTTCCCAACCCCCTCCATAAAATGCATAATTATTCATATAATCAGCAGCATCAACATCATATGTAACTAAGTTTATAAGATTTTGCATCCCAATTCCAAAAGTTGTTCTTTGGGGATTTGGTGGAACGGAAAATCCGTTATCACCACCATAGTTATTACCGATACCATATACTCCAGTTCCGGTGACTGGGTCTGATACTCCATAACTACCTCCCCATAAAGGGCCTGTTTCTGAAGCCATCTCTACTAAATCTTGAAATCTGGTAGGATTGGCCGAATTGTAACCCGCTAAATTAGAGTAAATTACTGGTTTTATTGGTGGACCACCACCGCCTCCGGCGGCTACACCTTCCGTTACTCCTAAAGGCATCGGTCCTAAACTATATGTTCCCATTTAGTAGCCCTCCCTCATTGATCAGTTCCAATTGCTACCCAATTGGTGGATGCCGCAGTTCCAATAATTGTGATAGCGGCTCCGGCTTTAGGAGTCCAAGTAATAGTGTTAGCATATACTGAAGCAGAGCCATCATACCAAGTTATAAAATCTCCGGCGGCCGCATTGATAACCATACCAAGATTGGTTGTGGTGGATGCCGGTGCATAAACAATTGTAAAATGATCTCCGGCTGAGAAACTGGAAGGCAGATTAAAAGTATGCCCACCAGCATCCGTTTTAATTAAATATTCTCCCGCATGAGCGGCTATAGTAAGATTAGTAGTCGTAGGGCTAGAATAAATTGTTACTGGGGCACGATAAGTTTTAGCAGCCGCTTTAACTTCAAGTTCAGATCCATCAAATGTCATGTTGGCTTCGGCATTCATAGCATCGGTGCCGGTGGCAGTTAGGACTCTGTTGTTTGAGCCATTAGTCATGAAGTCCGATACATCTACAGATATTGACGAGGCGGCTACATCTATTCCAGTTCCAGCACCGACTGTTAATGTTACGGCTCCGGAAGTTCCTCCTCCCGTCAAACCATTTCCGGCCGTCACTTGAGTTATATCTCCAGTGTTAGAAGTCCAACCAGAATCGTTATTAAAGATACTCAACGGTATGGTAGAAATCTGTGTTTTACGAGAAGCCGTTCCATCGACTACTACCAAATCATCCGTTCCAATTAATGTTCCGGAGGCTGATAAAGAATTACCATCAAAGTTTACAGTTACGGAACCGGAAGTTCCTCCTCCAGAAAGTCCAGTTCCAGCAGTAACGCCGGTGATATCACCCGTATTAGATGTCCAACCTTGATCGTTATTGAATTGTCCTAATGGAATGTTACTGACTAAAATATCTTTAACGGTGTTAGATGCGGCCGAGTCACTAAACGCCATCGAATCGGCTCCGACAAGAGTAGTATCAGTAGTAGCCGCTAAAATATAGTTGTCTGTGCCGACATAATCGATCGATAAAGTTCCAGAAGTAGTAATCGGTCCACCAGTTAAACCAGTTCCACTGGCGACTGAAGTAACCGTTCCGCCACCACCAATAGTGGCCCAAGTGTTATCTCCTCGAAGATATGTAGATGCACTCGGAGTTCCCGAAGCAGATAAATCAACTGTAATTGTGCCCGAAGTAGTAATTGTTCCTCCAGAAATATCTACGAAAGTTCCCGAAGATGTGGCGACAGAAGTTACCGTTCCGGCATTAGAAGTCCAACCGGCATCGTTATTAAAGATACTCAATGGAATAGTGGAGATTTGTGTTTTACGAGATGCCGTTCCATCGACTACTACTAAGTCATCAGTTCCAACTAAAGTTCCAGAGGTAGACAAAGAATTTCCATCAAAGTTTACGGTAACAGTTCCCGTAGTTCCTCCTCCAGATAATCCAGTTCCGGCGGTCACACCGGTGATATCACCCGTAGTATAAGTTCCTAAAGTTCCATCTCCTAAAATAACTTGTGAAGAAGTTCCCGCACCAGACAAAGCCAAAGTTCCGGAACCCGTTACTGGAGATCCGCTGACGCTAAAGGCGGCTGGAGCCGACAATCCGACTGAAGTTACCGTTCCAGCATTAGAAGTAAATCCGGAATCGTTATTAAATCCGGAAAGATTAATATTTCCTTTCGTTAATTTCTTTTGAGCGTTGCTCGAATCGACTACGGCAAAGAAGTCACCATCTGCATCAGAAGTAGAGGTAGTAAGTTCGCTTAAATCTAAGGTAAAAGTGACTGATCCAGTAGAAGTATTTACATCGACACCAGTGCCTCCAATTGCAGAGGTTACACCATCGTTGGTAATAGTGAGAGTATCAGTAGTTCCTGCTGAAGTAGAAATTCCCGTTCCACCAGCAAAAGTAGCAGTATTACCATCCGAAATAGTCTGCGGAGTGCCTCCATCTCCGGCTAATGTCCAAGAAGTATAACCGCCTGGAACGGAAGCCCAAGTGTTATCTCCTCGAAGATATGTAGATGAACTCGGAGTTCCAGTAGCGGAAAGAGAATAAGTTAGGCTACCAGATCCAGTAATTGGTCCGCCGCTACCCGAAATAAAAGTAGAATTAGCGGTGCTTACGGAAGTAACCGTTCCCGCATTTGAAGTCCATCCTTGGTCATTGTTAAATTGACCCAAAGGAATGTTACTAACTAAAATTTCTTTGACGGTGTTAGCATTAGCCGTATCGCTAAAGACCATGTAATCTCCACTGGCTAAAGTAGTATCAACAGAGGCCGCCCGAATAAAGTTATCCGTGCCAGCATAATCTATATTTAGAGTTACAGTTCCGGAAGTTCCTCCACCGGTTAAACCAGTTCCGGCAGTAACGCCAGAAATATCTCCAGCAACAGTCGCCCAAGTATTATCACCTCGAAGATAAGTGGATGAACTCGGAGTTCCGGTTGCCGATAAGTCGGCGGTGACTGTTCCCGAAGTAGTAATTGTTCCTCCAGTAACATCTACGAAAGTTCCCGAAGATGTGGCTACAGAAGTTACTGTTCCGGTGTTCGTTGTAAAGCCAGAGTCATTATTGAAACCAGATAAATTAATATTTGCTTTCGTTAGTTTCTTTTGAGCATTTACGGAATCAATTACTGCGAAGAAATCGCCATCTGCATCAGAAGTGGAAGTGGCTAATTCTGATAAATCGACATTTAGCGTTACCGTTCCGGAAGTTCCGCCACCATCTAATAATGTTCCGGCAGTCACACCGGTAATATCACCAGTATTGGAAGTCCAACCGGCATCATTGTTAAATATACTCAAAGGTATAGTCGAAATTTGCGTTTTAGCAGAAGTAGTGTTATCGACTACGATTAAATCGTCTGTGCCGACTAAAGTCCCGGAGGCTGATAAAGAATTTCCATCAAAGTTTAACGTTACGGATCCAGAAGTGCCTCCTCCAGATAATCCAGTGCCCGCCGTGACTCCAGTAATATCACCGGAATTAGAAGTCCATCCTTGGTCGTTATTAAATTGTCCTAATGGAATATTGCTGACTAAAATATCTTTTACAGTATTAGAATTAGCCGAATCGCTGAAAGCCATTGAATCCGCCCCAATAAGAGTTGTATCAGTGGTAGCGGCTAAAATATAGTTATCTGTGCCGACATAATCCATATTTAGAGTTACAGTTCCGGAAGTGCCTCCTCCAGATAATCCTGTGCCAGCGGTCACGCCAGAAATATCTCCGGTGGCTCCAATGGCTACGGCAGTGACTCTCCCATAAGCATCCAAGGTAATAGTATCAATTTTAGTGCTATTAGAAGTGCTTCCATAAGTTCCCGCACCGGCTCCGCCCGTATCCATATTAATAGTGACGGTATCGGTGGCACTGGCCACAGTAGAAATATTTGTGCCGCCCGCAATGGTAACTGTATTTCCATCAGTAATAGTTTGAGTAGTTCCCGTATCGCCCGCTAAATCAAAAGAAGAAAATCCAGAAGAAACAGTAGCCCAAGTGTTATCTCCTCTAAGATAGGTAGAAGAACTCGGAGTTCCAGTAGCGGAAAGAGAATAAGTTAGGCTACCAGATCCAGTTATCGGACCTCCAGATCCAGAAATAAATGTTGAATTTGCAGTGCTAACTGAGGTTACGGTTCCATTATTATCCGCAGCAATAGTAATCGATCCATCAGCATTAGTTATACTAATGCCAGTTCCCGCCGTCAAATTAGCCAAATCATAATCAGAATTAGTAGTATTCCCAATAAGTAATTGACCGGCAGTAGGTGTAGCCGTGACTCCCGTTCCTCCATTTCCAATGGCTAAAGTTCCGGCCATCGTAATAGTTCCGGAAGTAGTAATCGGACCTCCAGAAAAAGTTAATCCGGTAGATCCTCCGGAAACTTGCACGGAAGTTACGGTTCCAGTATTAGAAGTCCAGCCGGAATCATTATTAAAAGTAGATAATAAAATATTTGCGGGAGCGATCTTAAACTGAGATCCAACAGAATTTACAACTGGGAAAAAGTCTGCTTCTCCCGAAGTAGTAGTGGTAGAAAGTTCATTTAAGTCAATAGTAAAAGTTACCGTTCCGGTAGAGGAGTTTACATCTACTCCAGTCCCTCCAATAGCGGAAGTAACACCAGTGTTAGTAATAGTTAAAGTATCAGTAGTTCCCGCAGTAGTAGAAATTCCTGTGCCACCCGCAAAGGTAGCCGTATTACTATCAGAAATTGTTTGCGGAGTGCCTCCATCTCCGGCTAAAGTCCAAGAAGTATATCCGGCAGGGATAGAAACCCAAGCATTATCACCTCTAAGATAAGTAGATGCACTCGGAGTTCCAGTAGCGGAAAGTGAATACGTTAGGCTACCAGATCCAGTAATCGGACCTCCAGATCCAGAAATAAAAGTAGAGTTAGCAGTGTTTACAGAAGTAACTGTTCCACCAGTAGATAAAGTTTGAAAAGTTACTGCTCCGGCACCATCAGTTCCTAAAACTTGATTAGCGGATCCATCTGCAGTAGGGAATGTAAAAGCAGTTCCACCAGTTCCAAAAGTTACCACTCCTTGAAGATTTGTGTTACCGACAATTTCGACATCATCTTCAACGTCTAAATCTTCAACTGTAAATGGTTGTTCCGTCATAGGTAACCCTGTCTAATGTTATGTCTTACGACTACTTAATGATAATCGTAATTCATCAGACTGTTAGCAGGGTTCGTGTAACTACTACATCAGCAGTATTCGCACTTGATTCTATAACCGCAACGGTTACAGTTCCGCCCGAAATACTTACTGTAGCCTTCAAAACAGCAGTATTTCCATCTGAGGTAGTGAAAGCAAAGTTAGAATTAGTCACTACAGTTCCGTTAGTCGCAATAGTGGTCTTAGCGACACCAGTTTGTCCACCCGCAGAATCATATCCTATCATATATTCAGCAGCACCGTAAGTTCCACCCGCATAAGTTTCAACAGTAGTTGTATTGCTAGCAGCAGCCGTAATATTAATAGTTCTCATTCGTGCCTTTCCAAGAATGAACTCACCAGTTTCGGTTGCAGAAGAACTGCTATCATTATATTGGAATTCGTTAGTAGTATCTGCACTGAATCCACCAGAACCATCAGCAAATTGTAGGTCATACTGTGATCCAGCCGAATCAGCAGCATCGTTGCTAATCCAAGAAAGCACACCACCAGTAGTGGAAGATAGAACGAATCCAGAAGTTCCTGGATAATTAACTGGAAGAACATAATCTTGAGAAGCAGTTAAAGTAGTAGGGGCTGCAAATCCAACATATGCACTGGCAGAATCTCCTAAACGAATAGCACCTTCAGCATCTATAAGAACGTTTGATCCATCGAAAGTAAAGTCTGCACTAGCATCAAGCACACCACCAGTATTAAACTGAATTTCAGTTGCAGATCCAGCAGCAGCAGCAGTAATGTCATCCCACTTTACACCACCGGCTTCAGCAGAATCAGCGAACAAGGCTTGTCCATTAGTTCCGACAGCAAGTCTGATGTTATCAGTTCCGTTATAAACGATGATATCTCCCTTAGTAGTAGTTGGAGCCAGTGCATCGAAAGCAGCAGTAGCAGTTCCTTGACCAGTTCCACCAGAGGCAATAGCAAGAGTTCCAGCCATTGTAATAGTTCCAGAAGTTGTGATCGGTCCACCAGAGAAAGTTAATCCTGTAGTTCCACCATCAACATCAATTGAAGTTACTGTTCCGTTATTGTCGGCGGCGATACTAATTGAACCTCCACCATTAGTAATAGTAATTCCTGTGCCTCCTGTTAGAGTAGCCTTATCTAAAGTGCCACCAGTAGTATTACCAATTAGTAATTGTCCATCTGTATAACTAGTTTGACCTGTTCCGCCATGACCGACTGCTAAAGTTCCCGCAGTAGTAATACCTACACCGGCTGCAACTGCATAAGTTAGACCAGTTGTGCCTCCACCGAAAGTAACAGTAGTTCCATCAGCAATAGTTTCTGAACCAGTAGTTCCGGCTAATGTCCACTCGTATTGAGCACCTGGGTCAGCCCAAGTTCCATCTCCTCTAAGGAAAGTAGAATTGGATCCACCAGTAGGAACATATCCGACATTGGTTGTTCCATCATATTCGTTAATAGTAAGAGTAAGAGCACCCGTAGAGGCACTCACATCTAATGGAGAACCAGAGGAAGTTCCAGTAGCAGTAGCCAAAGAAACTACACCAGAGTTAGTGAAAGTTACGGCTCCGGTTGCACCCGAAACAGAAATACCAGTTCCAGCAACAGCGGAGGTTACACCAGTGTTAGTAATAGTAACTGCTCCAGTAGCACCAGATACCGAAATTCCGGTTCCGGCTACGTTTGAAGTTACACCAGTATTAGTAATAGTAAGTATATCGGTAGCAGAAACAACTGCCGTAATACCAGTTCCGGCAGTGAAAGTAATTGTGTCGCCATCAGAAATAGTCTGTGTGGTTGCACCATCAGTAATATCGAAAGTATATTGAGCACCTGGATCAGCCCAAGTTACATTACCCGCACCATCAGTAATTAGGGCTTGATTGGCGGATCCGTCAGCACTAGGGAATGTGAAAGTTGTTCCTCCACTTCCGAAAGTTGTGGCACCTTGTAAAGCCGAGGTTCCATCAACAGTCATATTACCTGCATTCGTAACATCGAATACGGTCGTTCCTGAGTTATCTTTAATCGCCATTCCTTCTTCTACGGTAAATACTTGTATCGTCATTTTATCACAATCCTGTCATTATTTTTGCTATTTTTACATTAAATGTGTTTAGTGGTGCTGAGGGAACGAAAGTTAAAGTCCCAGTTCCGGCCGCATATGAGGCTGAAAATGACCCTAAAAGGTTCGCTCCTGTATATACATTAGCGAATGCTGTTATATAAAGATTAACTCCGTTATGAACTGCCAATAATTCCGAAGATTGATACTCTCCAGAAGTAGCATTAGTAATCTGAACAAAATATTTAACAGATCTATACACAGTTCCATCAAAAGTATCCAAAGTAAAACTGGCTCCTGTAGCCCCCGCAACAGTTGTCGAAGTTAGTTGATGTGTGCTTCCAGATCCAAAATCAATATTAGGAACGGAAAGAGTATCAGTAGTGTCATCGTAAGTGAAATCAGAATCGCCTCCAACAGTATCAAGAGCAGTTCCGTAAGGAACTTGTGTAGTCGAAATTGTTCCGGAGATAGTTCCACCGGAGATAGAAACATTTGCTATACCGACTCCACCAGAAGTTACAGTAGCCCCCGAAGTAAAAGTCAAATTAGTTACGGCACCAACAGAAGTTACACCATCAGATACAGTAAGTGTGCCACCACCACCACCTCCAGTAGTAATTGTGACGACACCGCCACCATTATCAAATAAAGTTCCATTACTAACTTGAATAACAGATACACTCGAAACACTAGGACTTCCATCTAGTTCCCTTACAGTCAATGCACCTCCTGAAGATTCAGAAGTAGATCCACTATATCGATTTGTTATTATTCCACCCATTTTAATCACATTTCCCTAAACTGCAAGTTTCAAGACCCTCCTTACTTCCTCAAGGCCCTCCAGTCAATCCAGTGATGCCCCATAAGACACCTAATCCGCCACTTCCGCCGATACAAGTTAATTTTACCATTCGAGAATTATTAGAGGAAAAAATTCCAAATCCTACATTATTTGTTCCTCCATTACCTAATGATACGGTAATTCCGAGTCCAAAATTTTCTATGGATCCTGAGACTCCTGGATTTATGGTAGCAACACTGCCCGGAGCCGGAGCCGGAACTGGTGTGACTAGTATTTCATAGGTGTCACCTAATGAAACTCCAGTGGTCGGCAGATTTATTGTTCTACCAGTATCTATAACTGTTATGGCTCCAGCATTGCCATCATAAGTTATTGGAACTCCCAGCCCAGGATCTAAAATTATTTGTTGTCTTTGATAATAGTTCACGGCTACGGTGCCACTGACACCTCCAGTTCCATCATCTCCCCAACTTCCACCTTCATTAGCAGATACCGGAGTGTTCCAAATTGCATCACCAGCCGTTTGTGGTTGCATATATTGCTTAAAACCTGGAACCCAGGGTTGATCCAAAGTGTTAGCGAGTTGCGAAGAACTGGTCGAGAATCCACCATACCACAATTCCTGTCTGCCGATTCCAGCATTAGAAGTTGATTCGTTAGAAATAGTGTAGTGGTAATTTTGAGCGACTAAACTGCTATTGGTAAATCCAATTCGGGTAGGTTCTTGATCTGCATTGGCTTGAAGGGTAAGAGTGTAGGTATCTCCCCCCGCAGCAGTGGTAGCGGTCGGAGCATTGATATTAACTCCAGTTTTGATGACTAATCCAGAAGTTACTGTATTTCCAACTAATAATAATTGATTACTTGTAGGTTCACTACCACTATTGTCGTCAATTCGAGTATAAGACCCGCTACCGGTTGCGAAAAGTTGAATTGCATCTGTATTTGTATTCGTGGAAGTAATTCTAATACTTCTTACACCTTGCGAAGTTATAATTCCAGGAGTGCTACCCGCATTAGGAGCGATAGTAAGAGTTCCAGTAGTATTAGCCCAAGTAAAGTTACTGGTGCCCGTAAGTAAATTTGCCCCATCTCCATAACCAATATAAGTATTAGTCAAAGAAGCAGACCCTCCAGGGATTGATGCCCAAGTATTATCACCTCTAAGATAAGTAGTCGCACTCGGAGTTCCAGTAGCAGATAAGTCAGCCCCTACACTATCAGTAGCAGATACTTGTAGATCGATAAAAGTTCCGTCAACAAAATTCATTGTGTCGCCGGAATTAATAGTTTGAGTAGTAGTTCCATCCGAAATGTCAAAAGAAGTAAATCCACCAGGGATTGATGCCCAAGTGTTATCACCTCTAAGATAAGTAGTCGCACTCGGAGTTCCAGTAGCAGAAAGTGAATATGTGAGGCTACCAGATGTAGTGATTGGACCACCGGAACCAGAAATAAAAGTAGAATTAGCAGTGCCTACGGAAGTTACTGTTCCATTATTATCTGCAGCGATTGAAATCGATCCGGCTCCATTTGTAATAGTTATTCCAGTGCCACCAGTTAATGACGCTAATACTGGATCTGCTCCAGTAGTTCCAACCAATAATTGTCCATCAGTGGGTTGTGCAGTAGCAGTTATTGCTCCGACTCCAGATCCTAATAATATTCCACCATCAGTTAATGATGTTGCACCCGTTCCTCCATTGGCGACTATGAGTGTTCCGGCTAAAGTTATTGTTCCGGAGGTAGTAATTGGACCTCCAGAAGTAGTTAATCCAGTAGTTCCACCAGAAACATCTACCGAAGTAACCGTTCCATTATTATCTGCATCGATAGTAATTGCTCCGGATCCATTTGTAATAGTTATTCCAGTGCCACCAGTAAGTGTTGATTTCGCTAAAGTATTTCCAGTAGAATTACCAATTAGTAATTGTCCATCTGTATAACTGGTTTGTCCAGTTCCTCCATTGTCTACATCTAAAGTTCCAGACAAAGTTACGGTATCAGTAGCACCAGCAGTAAATGTTAATCCGGTTACTCCCGCAGTAATAGTTAATGTATCTCCGTTAGCAATTGTTTGCGGAGTGCCTCCATCTCCGGCTAAAGTAAAGGTGGTTGAACCTCCAGGAGAACTATTTACAATTTCAAAAGTTGATCCGGCTCCGCCATCATTAATTGTGATTCCGGTTCCAGCAGTTACATATTGTGAATTCGGCATATCAGTTGTAGTATCAACGGCAGTTAAGAATCTATAATTTGGAACATCGTTAGTTCTACCGATATTGGCCACATCTATTTTAACGTTTCCTCCAGCAGTTACGTCCAGGATTCTTCCAATATTTTGTATTAGATCGGTAGTAGAAGAATTTGGTTTAGTAATTGTTAAACGACCGGCATTAGTGGGGCTAATATATAAAATTTTTCCGACATCACTAGTAGTTATAGTTTGATCGAAAACAGTATTTCCGGCCGATCCATTTAATCCATTTAAAGCACCTGCAACCATAACAAATCCATTACTGGCGGCTCCAATATTTCCAGTAACAATACCAAATGAAGGCATAGTGCTGGCTGCATCGGCTCGAGCATCTGCAACATAAGGTCTTCCAGAAGCCGCTGGGTTATCCCCCGCAACATATACAGCAGAACCATTAGTAATTGTGGATCCAGTATTATTGTAAACTTCAATAATTATTTGAGTTTTAATTTTACCAACTGTTAGTAAGTCGTTGGTGCTATCGTAAGTAAAATCCGGATCTCCAGTAATTGTATCTAAAGCAGAACCAAAAGCAACTTCTGTAGCCGCAATTGTTCCCTCAATAGTTCCAGAATTTCCTTCTAAATTAATTGTTCCGGCTCCATTAGTAATAGTAATAGTTCCACCAGTAGAAGTTAAAGTGGCTAAATCATATCCAGAAGTTCCAGTATTTCCGATAAGTAACTGGCCATCAGTAGGAGTAGCGGATAATCCAGTTCCGCCGTTGTCTACATCTAAAGTTCCTGATAGCGTAATAGTATCAGTTGCTGCCTCAAAAGATAATCCTGTGCCAGCAGCAGTGAAATCTAATGTGTCTCCACTAGAAATTGTAGATCCGGCTCCAGTTTGCCCAGAAATATCAAAGGAATAAGTTCCGGCTGGAGTGTCCCAAGTGTTGTCTCCTCGTAAGAAAGTTGTTGCATCTGGAGTTCCAGCAGCAGAAAGATCGGCAGTAACTTGATCAGTAGCGGCTACCGTTTGATCTATAAATGTTCCAGAAACAAAAGTTAATGTATTTCCATCTACAAGAGTTTGAGTAGTAGTAACTGGGCTAGTAGCAATATCAAAACTACTAAATGGGAATGTTATGGCTACATCAGCGGCTGCAGTAAGTCGTCCTTGAGCATCTACAGTAAATGTTGGCACATTCGTTGCAGATCCATAACTTGCAGCGGTAACTGCTGTATTGTCGAGATTGAGAGTAACTGTATCGGTTGCACTGGCTACTGAAGAAAGAGCAGTTCCTCCAGCGACCGTTAATGTTTGTCCATTCGAAATTGTTTGAGATGGTCCAGAATCTCCGGCGAGAGTGAAATCATCCATAGTTCCGGGAGTAGCCCCCGAACTCGCTGCAGTTATCCTTCCTTGTTGATCTACTGTGATGGAAGCGTAAGTATAACTTGCCGGAGTGACTGCAGTATCATCTAAATTAAAAGTTACGGTATCAACAGCGGAAACTGCACTAGTTAATCCTGTTCCTCCAGCCAAAGTAAATGTATCACCGTCTGCAATTGTTTGTGTGACGGCTCCGTCACCAGTAATGTCGAAAGTAGTTGTTCCACTGGCAGGAGTAGACCAAGTGTTGTCTCCTCGTAAGAAAGTAGTAGCACTCGGAGTTCCAGTAGCGGAAAGAGAATATGTTAGGCTACCAGATCCGGTAATCGGACCTCCACTACCAGAAATAAATGTAGAATTAGCAGTATCTACGGAAGTTACCGTTCCATTATTATCTGCATCAATAGTAATTGTTCCGGCACCATTAGTAATAGTTATTCCGGTGCCCGCCGTAAGAGTGGCCTTATTCAAAGTAGATCCAGTAGAATTTCCAATTAGTAATTGTCCATCTGTATAACTGGTTTGTCCCGTTCCTCCATTGTCTACATCTAAAGTTCCAGACAAAGTGACCGTATCGGTAGCACCAGCAGTAAATGTTAATCCGGTAACACCGGCTGAAATTGTAGCGGTGTTACTATCAGTAATTGTTTGTGGAGTTCCAGCATCTCCGGCCAATGTCCAAGAAGTAAATCCTCCTGGAATAGCAGCCCAAGTATTATCGCCCCGAAGATAAGTAGATGCGCTCGGAGTTCCAGTAGCCGACAAATCCGCCGTTACGGTATCGGTAGCCGATACCACTTGATCGATGAAAGTTCCGTCAGCAAAAGTAATTGTATCTCCAGAATTGATAGTTTGAGTAGTGGTTCCATCAGAAATATCGAAATCAGTAAATCCTCCGGCTGGGGTCGCCCAAGTATTATCGCCTCTAAGGAAAGTAGTCGCAGACGGTGTGCCAGTAGCCGACAAAGAATAAGTTAGAGAACCAGAGCCAGTTATCGGACCTCCAGATCCAGAAATAAAAGTAGAATTAGCAGTATTTACTGAAGTAACCGTGCCGTTATTATCGGCATCAATGGTAATAGAGCCAGATCCATTAGTAATAGTAATTCCAGTTCCCGCAGTTAATGTTGATTTAGTTAAAGTATTTCCAGTAGAATTACCAATTAGTAATTGTCCATCGGTATAACTGGTTTGACCAGTTCCTCCATTATCTACATCTAAAGTCCCACTCATGGTAATAGTTCCAGAAGTAGTAATTGGACCTCCGGAAAAAGTTAATCCAGTAGTTCCACCATCGACATCGACTGAAGTTACAGTTCCTGTATTTGCTGTCCAACCGGCATCATTATCAAATTGAGATAACGGAATGTTACTTACTAAAATATCTTTTACAGTATCAGAATCGGCTGAATCGCTGAAAGCCATTGAGTCAGCACCAATAAGAGTCGTATCATTAGTGGCTGATAAAATGTAGTTATCTGTGCCTACATAGTCTAAAGATAAAGTTCCGGAAGTAGTAATTGGTGACGGAGAGGCTTCAAGACCCGTGCCAGCCGCAATAGAAGTGACCGTTCCGCCCCCTCCAGGAGTTACCCAATTTCCATCACCTCTAAGGAATGTGGTAGCCGAACCGCCCGCCGGAACATAACCGACATTGGTTCCACCAGCATAAGAATAAGAAACTATATCTATTGTGCCAGTGGCCGCTGATAAAGTAAGTGGATTTCCAGTAGAGGCGGCAATAGAATTAGTTAGTTGAGTTACACCAGTATTAGTAAAAGTTACTGCTCCGGTGGCACTTGATACGGATATTCCGGTGCCCGCAACAGCCGAAGTAACTCCGGTGTTAGTAAAAGTAACTGTATCTGGATTGCTAACTACTACCGACATTCCGGTGCCTTCGCTGAAAAGAATAGTATCGTTAGTAGAAACTAATTCATTGTTAGCGGCATCGTCTTCGATAAAGAAACGAGTATTTACAATAGAAGCGGAACCATCAGTGGCCGAAGTAAGTCTTCCATAAGCATCTACAGTAATGTTAGCGGCCGAATAAGATCCAGCCGTTAACGAGGGAGGCACAGATAATTCTAAATTAATTAAAGATCCATTGGCGGCTGAAGGAATTACATATTGGGGTCCAGTTGCATAAGTTCCTCCAACATTGTTTAAGGAAACTACTCCATCATTAACAACAGTAAAAGTAGGTGGAATAGCAGCCGGATTTAATCCTACGGTAATACCAGTTCCGCCCGCAATTTGAATCGTTCCAGTAGTAGTGATGGTGTCGGTATTTCCGCTACCATCTTCAAAAGTAATATCAGTAACAGTTCCCGGTGCACCAGTTCCGCTAGCAGCAGCAGTAATTCTTCCAAAGTTATCTACGGTTAAGTTAGTATTTGTATAAGATCCTGGAGTGACCGCAGTTGTGGCTAGTCCAAAGGCTACATCAGCCGGAGTCGGACCTGCTGCCGCAGTTACGGTGGCCACTGTTTGTGTGGCTACTCCAGAGAAAGTTACAGTTTCTCCATCAGTAATAGTATCAGTAGTTACTCCATCAGAAACTATCCAAGAATAAGATACAGGAACGGCTTTCCAAGTTGCATCACCAGACAAATAATAATCTTGTTCACCCGTCAAGGCTTTGGGTGCAAATCCAGTAGCACCATCACTAACGCCAGTCGCACCCGTCATTAAACGAGTTTCTACTGTCAATTGTCGAGCCGCATTTAATTGTGTATCCAAGACCCCGGTGAGATCGGCTGAACCGGAACCGGCAGCAGTGGATCCAAAGATTTCGAGAAGATCTCCGTCTGACATAGTAGAAGGAGAAGAAGCCCCCGAATTAGCGGCTACGGTAAAATTTCTTATAAGGGTGGCTGGAATGTCGTCATCTACTAAAGCCCTAAAAGTAGGCGTAGCGGCAGCACCAGTAGTAGGTCCAGCGAGAACTGTATTCGCGGATTGAGTCGCATAAGTAACGGCTAAAGTTCCGGCAGTAGTAACTGGAGATCCGGCTACGCTGAAATCAGCGGGCATAGTTAATCCAACCGAAGTGACCGTTCCAGAAGTAGTGGCTGAAATAGTAACGGCTCCAGTAGGACCGGAAATAGTTATTCCAGATCCAGCGACTATAGAAGTAACACCAGTATTAGTAATAGTTAGGACTGGACCGGCGGCGAGGCCGGTAGAAATCCCAGTGCCGCCCGTAAAAGTAAAATCAGTCAAAACCGGTTGAGTGCGGTCTAATTGAATCGAAGATGCTAAATCATCTATGACATTAAATAAAGAAAAAGTAGAACCATTGTTAAGAACTCGATCAGATCCGAAATAAAGTTCGTTGTCGGCCGAAGAAACCCATAAAGTTTCCGTAGCAGTAGTTCCTGGATTGGCGGCTACGGGTGCAAAATCTACACCAGTAGTGTCTTCGATGATATTATTCATGGTAATTTTACCATTTACATCTAGCACATTAGTAGCAGAATTATAGGAAAAATCATTAGAACCAGTAAAACCTCCAGCACCATCATTTAATTGCACATCATATTGGGCTCCACCAGGCACCGCACCGCCCCCTCCAGAAGTAGTAATAGTTACTGTGCCACCGCCATCATCAACTAAGGTTCCATTACTAACTTGAATAGTAGTCACTCCGGAAACAGTAGGTATTCCGTCAATTTCTTTCACTGTTAGATTGAAACTAGTTGTAGTTCCTCCGGCATCGGAACCTGTATATTTATTGGGAATAATTCCGGACATAAAAAACACCTAAGCGATACGCTACAGTTATTAATTGTAATCCCTGCTATTTAATGGTAGTCGTTTGAATTAATTATAAATTAACTCTTTAACTATCAAGACGGTGAAGTTCCTACATTAGTATTCTGTTCACGACCAGTATCTTGGTAATAATCTCTTTGTTCAGTCCAACCTACAAAACAACCTTCTGTAGTTCCAGTAGTAATAGCGGCTCCGGTGTCATTAATTACACGGAAAACTATTTGTTGAGTAACTGTTAGGGGCATATCCCAATGCCATTGATCCGTTTTTGGAGTGATTGGTGACCATTGGAAATCAGCCCACTCTTGATAAAGTTGTCCATCTATCCAAATTTGATATCGCACACCAGTTCCAGTGGCTTCGGTGTGTCCAAAAGAGCCAATATGATAATAATCTCCTTTGTTACCAGCCGAAGTATTGATAGTCTGACCGACAGTAGGGCTGGTAGCCGTGACGGTAGAAGACCGAAAAGGTGTGTTAGAATTGCTCCTATTATTGGTGCTAGCAGACGGAGGGCGAGATTTCGTAGAAGTTACGGATCGCACAGCAGGGGCAGGGGCTTCACCAACAAAAGCAGTTGGAGTAGGTTGAAAAATACCATTTCCAGATATATCTGTCCAAGAATTTGAACCGTAAACATCAGAAACATTCAATACTACTGCATCAATATAGGCTGAATCTGGCAAATTGTAGGCGGCTCCAGTAGCGAAATTATAAAGTTGGCGAATAACTACGTTAGCAGAATTAGGCTTAGGCACTAAATGCCAAGGATAATTAGCAAAATTAATTAATTTACTACGATCTTGAAATTCTACAGCAGGTCTTACTTGACGATCAAAAGTGGCTGGATCTTGTCCAGGACGAATAACTTTTGTTCCGGCTCTTTCAGTAGTTCCATAAGAAGATGGTGGCGGCGGATAAGCCGATACTGCTTCACCGGCTTGACTGTAACCAGTTTGAAAGGCTTTCTTACGATACGGACGCTTTAGGTTACGCTGTCCTTCGTTAGAGGATGTCATAATAATTGTTATCCATTCCGACTATTTAATACTGCTGACGCTTGAATTTTATTATATTTATGGTTAATCTATTTATAATAAATAGTCATCTCGCATATCTTCCATATGTCGATATGCTTCTGCTAAGTCTAAATAATCTTTCCAAGTTTCCTCATCTAATCCTTCTCTTTGTAAAAGTTGA
>ERZ651776.634-NODE-634-length-47716-cov-24.655324_pt1 | contig 47716 bp, 39 predicted proteins | sample MGYA00514761_ERZ651776 | MGnify/ENA metagenome assembly ERZ651776
AGCTCGAAAGGAACTCCATCTCATTCAAATAAATACAACTAAAAAACCTAATTAACCATGGACACTAAAGTAAGTCAACCAATCTATCAAGAAGCGTTAGCCATTAATAGAAACATACAGTCCTTGACAAAAGGCTATTATAGCAACGGAAATTTCAATCTGGCCTTCAAAATAAAGGATGATATTATTAATGTTTGTAACCTTTTAGACATGGGGGTGAGTGCAAGATTTGAGCATACATTTGAAGGCTATTATTTAGAGGCTAAAGAGCAAATCAATCTACTTTTAGAGCATATAAGAATCGCTAATAGCGTCCGAATGATAAGAGGAGGTTTTCCAGATGAATTGGTAAATAGAATTCGTTTATTGAGGATGCGGATAACTTTGTTGCTTGAGATGTTTCGTACGACTGTGCCTTTAGATTATCTTACATTATCTAATTGGGCAAGACAAAAACTAACATATACCTAGCAATAGTGAATGATAATGACATAGCATCGCTCGTATGGTGGGCGGAAGAGAGAGTCCGGGGGTTTATGACAGGTTTGCATAAGAGCCCGGACTTTGGCTACAGTGTTGAATTCGCTCAGCATAGAGCCTACGTGCCAGGAGATTCACCCAAACACATTGATTGGTCGGTTTTAGCTAAGACGGATAAATATTTACTTAAGCAATACGAGGCAGAATCTAACCTTAGAACCTATTTCATTTTAGACTCAAGCGCCAGTATGCAATTGCCAACTTCTGATTCCAAATGGATGAAGGTTGTGAAACTTTTAACCCTTATTGGAACATTACTTCAAAAGCAGCGCGATGCTATGGGAGTGCTTGAAGTTAATGAGTCGAAAAGTAATTTTTTCGATGCTAAAGCTACCAATGAATGGATAAGGCTTATGCTAAACCATTTAATAAATATTGAAGGGGAGGAGAAGAAAAATGGTGATTTCTCTGGAGAGATTGAAGCAATGATGACAAGAATTCCTCGGCGCAGTCAGGTGATCATATTCATTGATTTGTTTCAGGAAAATCTGGAATCCATCATAGATTCCGCTGCACTTTTGGCCCATGAAGGGCACTCCGTTAGAATCATTTTTATCACGCATGCTGAATTAGAACACAATAGGCAGTTCTTTTCTGGTAAACAAGTCTTTGATAGTGAGACGGGGAATAAGACTTTTCTTGACCAGAACGATGCAAACCGTTACGTTGCCTTTGTGTCGGCACAAAAAGAACAAGCAATAAATCTAACGCGAAGTCAAAATTTAAATTGTAAAATTTTAGACGCAAATCGTGATACGATGTATTTGTTACGCGAATTGTTGGCATAAAAAAAGGCTCAGTATTCACTGAGCCTTTTTTACATAACCGCAGTACATAACTACTTATTGTCTTTCGTGGTAGCGCTGTTCTTTTGCGCGTCGTCCACCTTTTTTTGATCTGCGGGAGACAAAGATTGCACGGCTTTCACCTTTTCTTCTTTATCATCCTTTTTAAAACGTTTATCAAAGAATGCCATGCTTACACCTGCGCTAACGTTTATCGAGTTCGTAGCAGCGCCAACACCTAAACGACCGTTTAATATTTCATTTCCTATGGTTGCTACATCACCCACGGTAGTCGAGCCAATGTAGAATTGTACCACTGGAGTTAATCTAAACTGTACAGCAGCATTGATACGGTCTTTATGAAATTCATCCATTGCCATGTAGTAACCACCCTTAAGCTGTGCATTGCGCCCGAGCCAAATCATAGTATTAACACCTAAGTAGGTATAGTCATTCCACGAGTGCTTACGGTCAACATAATGGACGCCAAAGTAGCTGTACTTTGTGAAATTGTAAGTCAATGAAACGTTTGTTATCTGGGGTGTGCGGTATGTTAAGGATTGCGTGGCATCTACAAGATCAGTGCTAATGCCACTTTGAATACTTTCTGTGTAGTCAGCAATAGTTGAAGAAACCCCACTCGCTAGAGTATCGCCTGATGCGCTTGAATATGAAAAACCGTCTACACTGGCGCTCCCAGCGATACTCTTACCTAGATCACTAGTAAAGGTTAAATCGCTTGCACCTAGTCCGCTCATGGAAAGTTGAAGGTCAATTTGTTTAATCGGGCTGTAAGTTAAACCGAAGCCGAAAGTTCCATTCGATTGACTACCACTAGTAGCATAATTGATTAAGCCGCTGATATCACCGCTATTTAGAATAGATACGGGTAACATAGCATCGGGAGACAACTGGCTTAAACTATCTAGTGGAGTTCCGGCTATGAAGACTCCGGATGTAGCTAAGTTAAAATCATAGTCTAAGACCAGACTATTCATTCCAGTTGTTGGGTCTTCAGTACTCGTTAGACTAAAAGTATTAGCCGCTAGGCTCGCACCTGCGATGTAATTATTCAAATGATAGGATGCACCAACACGAAGCTTCTCCTGAAACAAAAGACGTTGTAGACCAAAATAGGTAGAATTGATCATTTCGAAACGTATTCCCAAAGCATCGAAATTACCCGAATAGTTCAAGTCTAACTCACCATTTCCATTAGCCATACCATTTTTAATGAAGCTCACGAGATCATTATCTAGCGTAAAATCTATTCCAATATTCGTTGAATTACCTGCGAATAAGAAATTCTTACCAACCTTTAGACCAACCTGCAGGGCATCGATCTGCGTCTCATTTCCAATATTGAATTGGTCCGAGGATAGATTGTGAATATTCTGCAATACATCTGATGTCGCCAATAAGCTACCGGCCGTTTCACTCATGTCTAGATTGTTTTGCACTCCAAAGTATTGTAAGTGGAATCTTGTCATTGGATCAGCTCCAGGATTTTGAAGCAGGTTACCAGGGTTGGCCGCCAGGCCAAACGTAGAAAAGTCTTGAGCGTTACCTAAAATAGTAACCAACGTAAAGAGTAATGTAAGTGTCTTCTTCATGATAACTTTAGATTAGAGGGTAACATTTATTTTAAACTGTACACCTAGATTGATATTAAGTATGGCATCTGTGCGGAGTTTAACGGGATCGGAGCCAACGTTGTAGGTATCCATTGTAGCTTCAGCAGTGATATGAACAGCATCAAGCACTGAAGAAGCTTCTAGCGCATTAAGTTCTAATTCTGAATCTAACACACTTGGAGCCGTAATTATACCGTTTGCATCTGGTATCCCACTCTCCATTAATCCTAAATCTTTCACCAGAATCGTATTCCAATTGGCGTCATAGAACGTCAAATTCAATGAAGCGTCTAGCGGAAGTGTGCTCGTTGTTTGCAATAAAAGAACTGCAGATTCGATACCGGCATTTTCAGGTAAAACACTGGAATTATCTTGATCTGTGGCCAATGTATCGTAAAACCCAAGCCCAGTAGCAGTAAAATAGAAAGGCATTTCCATTAGTAAATCACCAGAAATACTGCTCGAATTGGTTACAAAATTTTCTGTTCCAAAAGTTGCCGTATCATGATTTACGTTGACTGATCCTCCGTAGGTGATGGAATCTTTTGGAAGCGTGAATACATCTACGATACTTGAATTGGTATTGTTAAAGGTCAATGTTCCAGTCTCAGTAGATCCCAAACTTGTGGGATAGGGCAAAACATAGTTCGGTCCATTTAAGCCGTATGCTGTTCCGTCCTTAAAGCTGTTGAAGTCCAAAACCAATTCAATGGGCAGTCCAATTGAATTTGTAATCGCCATTGCAATACTTGGCTCAGCGAAAGAGATTTCTCCGTCGAAGTTTTCTAAGAAATCAATAGCCAAATCAACGGCTCCTGGATCGATGATGATCTGCTGAGTACCAAAGAAGCCTTTTATGTGACCGAATTGAAGGTTGGTCATCTCGAAGGTCATGTCCAAAGCATCTGAACTGTCGATACTCACCTGGTTACCTGAGCCGATTAATTTGGCGGTGACAGCTAGAGGTAAACGACTATGGTTTTGGGCAGGATCGAGTTTAAGATCTAGGATGACACCGGATAGGTCAATAGAGCCTGAAGTCGTTGCATTGGATGTAACAATGATGGTTGTATCTACCTCAATCCCGTTCTTATTGGAGCCTGGAAAATTAATATTGAGTTCTAGGTTTTCTGCAAGTGTCGATACAAATTCAAAATCAAAGTCAGTAGATGCAAGCATTAATTCTCTCAACTCTTCGCTTCCTCCAGTACTTAAGTCAACGTATTGAGTGTCACTACTTATTTCTTGCGTAGCAATTTCAGTAACAGCACTATAAACCTCGAGAGCGGATGAACTGATGGCTAATTCGAGCACATCAGAAGTATCAATTGGAACAGAATTCATTCCTGAACCCGGAGAGGAAATAGAAACAATCTTAAAACCAATATTTGCTGGAAGTGTTTTATTCACTAGAGATTTACTACTTGATTTTGACCCTCCATTTGGCGAAATATTATTTAAGGTGTACGCCAAAATGGTATTGCCGGAGGTAGAATTAACTAAATTTATGTTCAGCGATACTGGCACGGGCCAGTCATTTGTTACCTCAAGCGTTAACGATCCTTGTGAAAAAGTAGCACTCGTAAAACTCCCAAAGCCGCCATTTCCGTAGGTACCTATATTACTTTGATTCAAAGTCGGAAAAGGAGCGCTAGAACCATGAAAAGAGTTAATAGTCGACAAGCCAGCATCTGCGGCGACCGTTCCTAGAGAAATATCATTAACTAGGCTAATATTAGGAATAGTTAGCGGCCCCATTACAATACTACTACTCGAAGGCGATTGGGCGGGTATACTAATTAGGTCATTTACATCGATCCCGAATACACTATCCTGAGCAACAATCACTTTATAAGTGGCATTGTCGTAGAAGATTAGACTATCGTCTGGAACGAGTAAATGATCCATAGTTAGACCAATCTGGCCTAAAGGGAGTGATATTACTGGGGCTGCAGTAATGTCAATATCTGAGGGGTCAACGACATCAGATTGACAACCACTCATTGCTATTCCAACAATAAGTGCCAATGCAAAGAAGTTTTTCATGATTTGATTTATTTCTGTGATAAAATTAGTTAATTCTTGAGTAAGCAATATGCTTATCTCAAGAGAATGTCTTTTAAAAATCCCTTCAATGCCGCTACCTGCTGCGCCATAATATATCCGGTAAACAATTGTTGCATTCCTCGTAAAAGCATTAGAACCACCAATAGAGAATTACCTGCAAAAGATAAATCCATGGTGTGGGAAAGTACTAGCGCTAAAATCAAGGTACTGATGATGATGAATTCTCTCAAATTTTTATTGTAGCTGTCCAGTTTGGCCGCTTTAAAACGAGCATCACGCCAGTGTTCTGTGTTAGAAGCATCCTCATCTAAAGAAGATTGTAGCGTACTAACCGTTTCGTGCGCGCGGTCTTGTCTTCTTTTTAACGTGCGCAGAGGTATGACCCAGAGCAAAGCAATACCCGCAATAATAGCTCCAAACGCAGGAAATAAGAAAATACCCGCGGTCATAAAAAGAATTCCTGGAAGAATCTGTGACCAGCCCACTAGTAAAAAGTTGATACTTTGAACGCTTTTGCCGAAGGCCGATTTTTGTTCATTTCTCGCCGCCAAGGGGGTATTGGTTCGGAAATCAGCGAGTAATGCTATGCGTGCTGCGGCATTTAAATATTGGCTGTAAACGCCAATAATTAAACGGACGACTAAAAGTAACAACAGACCTGCTACGTAATGAGTGAGCTTAACGTGTACCACACCCAATGCAACATCTTCCGTATTTAAAAACAACGTTCGAATGAGCGGCAAGGACAGTAGTATTGGTAGCGTTTCTAAAATTCCACTAATACCCGTAACAGCAAGCATCCACCCTAATTTAGGAATGTGGTTTTGTTTGCGGTAAAAACGAACCGCTAGTGCTATGCCGCTGGTGTTGCTCATTCCAGTTTGGAATTTTTTACAATTTCAATACCGTAACCACTTACGCCCACCCGTTTAATGGGGTTATTGGTGAGCAGATCTACCTTTCTAATACCAAGGTAGTGAATGATTTGTGCACCTATTCCAAAGTCGCGTGTATCCTTAGTAAAACTGGGCGTTGTGTGGTCTTGATCTTTCTTGAACGATTGAATACGACTTAATAATCTGTCACCGTTCGGCTCTTGATTCATGTAAATAATGGCACCGTGCCCGGAAGTGGCGATACTTTTTAAGGCTTTTTCTAAGCGTGAACTTTCGTTACTGGTGAGCAGATGGAAAATGTCGTTAGCTACACCTGCGCTGTGAATTCTCACCGGTACTGTTTCATCTAGTTCCCATTCGCCCATGGTGAGTGCTAAATGTACTTGATGATTCGTTTTTTGTTCGAACGCATGCAGCGTGAATTCACCGTGCGGCGTGGTGATCTGCACCTTTTCTTCCAATTCTATCAAGCTCTCCTTCGCCATTCGATAAGCGACTAGATCCTCAATAGTGATGATTTTTAAATCATGCTTTGCGGCAATTTCTATGAGTTGCGGCAAACGCGCCATAGTACCGTCTTCATTCATGATCTCCACAATCACACCCGCTGGCGCAAGACCAGCGAGACGCGCTAAGTCAACTGCAGCTTCGGTGTGACCTACGCGACGAAGGACACCGCCGTCTTTCGCGATTAAAGGAAAAATATGGCCCGGTCGTGCCAATTGTTCAGGCTTTATTACTGGGTCAACCAACGCCTTCACTGTCATATAGCGATCGTATGCGCTGATACCCGTTGTGCAACCTGCTCCGACACGGTCGATACTCACAGTAAAAGCGGTATTGTTTGGGTCTGTATTATTGCTTACCATAGGAGGCAAGTCCAATTCCTCTGCACGTTTGCGCAGGATTGGCGTACATATCAAGCCACGGCCTTCGGTTGCCATGAAATTGATCATTTCAGGTGAAACCAACTCTGCAGCCGCAACGAAATCGCCCTCGTTTTCGCGGTCTTCATCATCAACAACGATAACTACTTTGCCTTGGGCAATATCTTCTAATGCTTCTTCTATGGTATTAAGCCTCATGTTGATTTCTCTTAGTGGGTTGCCAAACGCTCGATTTCACTCCTTTGATATATTTAATAAAGCCTACAAAGAGTGCGGCATTCATTGCGTAAAAATACGCTAAAGGAGTGGCCCAACCCAACGCCAAAAGGATTAGCTGTGAAATGGGAAGGCCAACAAGCATCGCGGTAAAAAAGAGCCAATTTGGAGTAAACAGCCCTGCAGCTAAAGCGATGAGATAAAGATGCGGTGTCACCCAACGCAGTACCTTGTGCATTATAAATAGTCCACCGAACGGGTAGGGGTGCTTAAAAATGAGTGGATAGAATCGGACTAGGTTTTGCCAATTTCCAATACTAATTCTAATCTTACGTTTGTACTCCTCTTGTAATGAGGTGCTTACATCTTCTAGTCCAACAGCGGATTCGTTGAAAAGCACTTTTTGATCTCGAGAAATAAGCTGGACTGTTTGGAAGAAATCTTCCATAAATGTGTTTGGGGGTATGGGTTGCCAAAATGCTTTCTTCATGCTGTACAATCCTCCTTCCATACCCAAACAAATACCGTGTTTTCTGCTTTCGGCGCGGCGAATTGCATTCTCAAGAGACAGATAGGCTTTTTCATTCGAAGCCGTGCTGCTAGCAACCCCTTTGTCTTCATATTTAAGTGTACCCGCAACTGCGGTTGCCTTTTCTTGAGCGATAGGCCTTACCAACTCTTCTATTGTCGTCTCTTTAAAAAGAATGTTTGCGTCCGTAGCTATGATTACCTCAGCACTACTTAGTGCTACTAATCTATTGATGGTTGCAGACTTCCCAGAGCGCACTTCATTAACATTCAGATTGAGATTTGGAAATTCTTTTTGAAGCGAGCGAATAATAGCATCTGTGCCGTCATCACTCATATCGCTGCCTACCCAAACCGACAAAAGGTCAAACGGGTAGTTCGTGTGGTAGAGACTACGGATCTTATCCTCAATAATGGAGGATTCGTTGTATGCAGCAAATACGATACTAACCGTCGGGGGGGTGTACTCTCCTGAAAAATCATTGGCTTTTCCAGGAAAAGCCAATTGCCATAAAGGATAAACGGCATACGTCAATGCAATCAAGCACAATGCCGAGAGTGAGATTGCCATTGTTAAACTGACCATGCCTGAGCTATTTTTTCCTGAATGGATTTGGGGCCAAAGTTACTAAGTATATGTTGGTTAGCTGTGTGACCCAGGGCAAGAGATTTCTCGGGATTTTGAAGCAGTGCTATCAAAGCCTGCGAAAATTCTTCAGCGCTGTCAGCGAGCACGACACCTTGAGCAGTGGCATCAAAAAGCCCTTCAGCTCCTACACGTGTGCTTACCATGGGGACTCCCCAAGAAGCATTCATGATAATTTTGATACGCACACCGGAGCCTGCAAGGAGCGGAACGACTGCAATACCATGAGATTTCGCAAATTCCTGAGCATCCGGCACTCTTCCGTGCACTGTGATGTTCTTTTTTTGGTCCGATTGCATGTGTTTGGGTGGATTATTGCCCGCTACATGGAAGGTGGCATTTGGAATTTCACGCAGTACCCTCGGCCAAACTTGAGAAGTGAACCACTCCAATCCCTGTAGATTGGGCTCCCAATCTAATGCTCCAAGATGGAAACACGATAAGTGGGTTAAATTGGTCATAACCTCTTGTTGTGCAATGGATACCGAAATGGTCGTGGAAGCGGGGTTTATTGCCTTGAACCAAAAATTATCTTCTTCACTAATACTCCATATTGAATCAACGCTTTTGGTAAGTGCTTCTTCAAAACGTTTCAAACGGTTACTTTGAAGCGTCAAATACCATTTCTTTAGTGGATTAGAAACAGCCTGGCTAGTGCGTTTCCAAATGAGGTGCTCTAAATTGTGCGCACGCAATGTACAATGTTGTCCAATTCTTCGCAGGTCCTTTAAATAATCACCCATAAAGGCGCCTTCAATAATGACAAAGTCAAAATAACCATTCTCAAAGGTACCGAGCCAATCAATCATAGGTTTCACGAAAAAACGTACCGAATGATAGGGGGCTCGAGAGAACAGTAAATTATTCAGAGCGGAATGCACAGAAGGAGAGGTGTTTACCTCAAATGTTTTCAAGGTAATGGCCTTTGATACTCTTTTTGGAAAGTCATTAATGTCCTTATGGTGTTTTTGCGTATTTAAGGCACCATAAGTGATTGCGAAAGTATTTAGCGCCAATAAGTCTTCTAAGAGCCTAGCCATCGCAATTGAACTCCCGTCATTGGCTGGGTAGGGCAGTTTATTAGAGAGAATGAGAAGTCGCTTCACTAGGATTTTTTAGAATTTATTCGGGCAAGGATTTTACTGAACCACTCACCAGAAACAAGTGCCGTATCGCTTGATGCACTCTTCGTTAGCCAAAGTGCTATAGGTGCAAGTATTAGAGACGGAAGCCAAATAGCAAGCGCCGGATCTAATAATAATTCACGTCCCATCTTTTCAAAAGTGGTATTCAAAATGTGGAAAATCAAGAATGCCACGGTAGAGATGACCAATGGTAGGCCTATGCCGCCTTTACGAATGATACTACCTAGTGGAGCACCAATAAAAAACATAATCAATACACTGGCGCCAAGCGCAAATTTCTTGTAATACTCTAGAAAGTGACGCATTCTAGTTTCTTTGCGCCAATTCATTTCACGATCCATTTGCTTCAAGTAATCAAGATTGCTTCGCGCAAGTCGAATCGCATTTTGTGAGGCTCGAATTCTCATACCACTAAGCAAATTGCTCATGACATTCTCTTTAGCAATAGCAACAGAATTGCCACTCGCAACATCTATGTAATCGAATTTGTATTTGCCTTTTAAATTCTTTGTGAAGTTTTCTTGTCGTTCTGTGATTTGTAAAGCAAGCGTATCTGCAGTTTCCTTTAACTGCTGGGTATTCATCATCATGTAATCTTTTCGACGCGTTTTATAAAGATCTGCATTGCTGAAATTTGTCAGTGAAAAGCGAAGGTAGGCTGTGTCAAATTCGCTCTGCGCCCAAGGCATTTTCTGACGTTCCTCCACGAATTTCCGATCGATATCTTCATAGGTAGCTCCGTTATGCAGTTCAATCTCTAAGTATTGATCATTGGCCACTGGACGCATGATTCCCGTGGATGCGACAAGCACTTTTAAATTACCTTTTTTCGCTTCCTTGTGGTCGTAGATGTAGATGTCGCTAAGTAGTTGCTCGCCTTCACCTTCTTTATTGCCGATTTTTATGCTATAGCCTTGAAAACCATTATAAAAAATACCAGGAGTAATATGAAACGCGGGCTTGCTTTTGGAAATATTTATTAAAAGACTTTGGCCCTTTAAATTGGCCACGGGTATGATGTTATTGTAGAAGTAGAACGCACCAAAAGCGATAGCAATATTGAGGACAATAAGTGAACGAATGCCTCGGAACAGGGAAATACCCGATCCTTTCATCGCAGCTAGTTCATAGTGTTCGCCAAAATTGCCAAAAGTCAATAGAGCGGCGAACAAGACGCTTACCGGCAGGGCAAAGGGGACGACGCTTGCAGCCCAATAAAAAAGTAATTCTAACAGTACGTACCATTCGATACCCTTGCCCGCGAGATCGTCTACATATTTCCAGACCATTTGCATTAAAAAGAAAAAGACCATGATACCTAAGGTCGGTATCAATGGTCTGATAAAACTTTTTAAGACGTAGAGGTCTAGTTTTTTCATTCGAGTTTAGAGTCGATAAAACCCTTCAAATTCCTTTGCATTAATGTTAAACATCTCCTCATTTAAGGGAACGTTTGTCTCGTAAGAATCTACACTGAAAACAGTTTTTACGCCGTTTGTGCCATATTGTGTGTAGTTTTCGAGCAGTAACTTTTTAACGTCAATACCGATTATTATTTCTTTCACTTCTTCACTAGCAACGGGTCGAAGCGCAACATATTGTATAGATTTTCCGTTCTCTTGTGCTTTACCAGCCATTTTATAACTGTACCCGCTTTGATAGTTTTTTAAAATATCCGCGGGGCTTAGTGACGTTTCTTCATCTGAAGCGGTAGTTTCTATTTCCTCGTCTTCAGGATAGATTAGATACGCTTTTGAGCCGTCAGAGAGAAATTCAAAGGCATCAGTCTTTACGCGTACTTGCTCCCCTAAGGCAAACAGTTCACCCTTAGAGCTGCGCTCCTTCATGCCGCCGTTACTAGGCGCTCCAATAGTATTGGTGAAGGATATATGCTGTGTTTCGAGCGCTAGCGTATGCTCATAAACATCATTGAGCAAAGCTTTCGCATCCGTGTGCGTTTGTGCTTGCGCTAAAAAGGGTACAATCAGTAAAGCGAATAGTTTCATACCGGCGAATTTACGCATCTCCATTCAATTTCTGTTCCAAAGCCATTTCATCTGGAATTAAAACTTGTCTGGCCTTGGAACCCTCGAAGGGTCCTAGTATCCCAGCCGCTTCTAATTGGTCTACAATACGACCTGCTCTATTGTATCCCAATTTCAATTTTCTTTGAATCATCGAAGTAGATCCTTGCTGGGTAAGGACCACTAAACGAGCAGCATCTTCAAATAAGGAATCTCTATCTGATGGATCTATTTCGCCAACACCGCCACCTTCTTCACCAACGTATTCTGGCAACTGATAAGCCATAGGGTAGGCTTGTTGGTTACCTATAAAATCGCAAATCGCTTCAACTTCAGGCGTGTCAACAAAGGCACATTGGAGTCGTACGAGATCAGAACCTTGCGAAAAGAGCATATCTCCCTTTCCGATAAGTTGATCCGCACCGCCCGCATCAAGAATAGTTCGAGAATCAATTTTCGAGGTCACTCTAAATGCAGCTCTCGCAGGGAAATTTGCTTTTATGATACCTGTGATAACATTTACAGAAGGCCGCTGGGTGGCTACGATCAAATGGATACCAATGGCCCGGGCCAGCTGCGCAAGTCGTGCGATAGGCATCTCAACCTCTTTTCCGGCTGTCATGATAAGATCGGCAAATTCATCGATCACTAGCACTATGTACGGTAGGAATTTGTGGCCCTCTTCAGGATTCAATCGTCTTGAAATGAATTTAGCATTGTATTCCTTGATGTTTCTAACCATTGCGCCTTTCAGCAGCTCATACCGGTTGTCCATTTCAATACACAACGAATTCAAAGTATGGATCACTTTTGCTGTATCGGTAATAATGGCCTCATCTGTATCGGGAAGAACAGCGAGGTAGTGCCGTTCAATTTTATTGTAAAGCGTCAGTTCTACTTTCTTAGGATCAACGAGAACAAATTTGAGTTGACTAGGGTGTTTCTTGTAAAGCAGTGATGTTAAAATTGCATTTAAGCCAACAGACTTTCCTTGTCCGGTAGCACCTGCCATAAGAAGGTGAGGCATTTTTGCCAAATCAAAAATGAAGTTTTCATTCGTTATAGTGCGGCCCATAGCAACGGGTAATTCCATGTTTGACTCTTGGAATTTTTTGCTTGCGATGACCTGACGCATACTTACGACTTGAGGGTTGGCATTTGGAACCTCAATGCCTATAGTTCCTTTACCGGGAATAGGTGCAATAATTCTAATTCCCAAAGCAGCAAGACTCAATGCAATGTCGTCTTCGAGGTTTTTAATTTTTGAAATTCTAATTCCTGCTGCTGGAACAATTTCATATAAGGTAACCGTAGGACCTATGGTAGCTTTGATTTCCTTAATCTCAATACTGTAGTTTTTTAATGTGTCTACAATACGGTTCTTATTTGCTTCAATCTCGTCTTTGTCGAAGGTGATTTTACCATCACCATAGGGTTGAAGTAATTCAATTTTAGGCAATTGAAACCTGCTCAAATCTAAAGTAGGATCGTATTCACCAAAGTCCTTGACTTTCTTATTGATAGACTTTTCATCCTCAACTGCTTCTTGATGAACTTCAACCACAACATCTAATGTGGAGGCTGCATCAATAGGCGCTTTGTTTTGTACTGAACTATCTGTGACGGTTGGTCTAGAAATGACTTCAGGTTGTGGAGTCATCTCTTCTTCTGGTTCTGGAGAAAGTTCGACCGCGTGAACCTGAATATCATCTTGTGGCTCAGGAGTGATTTCCTGGGATGAGTTCAGGTTTTCTTCAGAAGGGCGCTCCGTTTCTGGCAGTGGCTTGGGCGCGCGCCAACTAAATGTGAGTGACCGAATTTTTAATGCAACAACAATATACAGCAGCCCTGCGGTGAAGAGTACCAGTAAGACTCCCATACGGCCTAAATAAAGGGCTAGTTTCAAATAAATATAGTACCCTGATAAGCCCGATAGAAGGGTTGGTTGATGGTTTGCAATCCAGCCAAACATCAACGCGACAAGAAAAGTGGTGGCTAAAAGATGGTTGAATAAAACCCAAGGTTTAATGCGGTTTAAGGTAAAAGCATGTTTTAGTCCTAAGAGCATGATCCACAAGGGAACGAACAGACCCGCAAGACCAAAACCTTCAAGAACAAGTAGACTGGCTATGGCGTTTCCTAGTCTCCCGAAAATGTTCCCTACGTAGTCCGGGTGGGCGTATTCTCCTGAAGAAGTTGTGGACAAACTGAAGTCTTGGGTCCAATTCTGATAAAAGCTGATAATGGCGATGGCAGTAAAGAAACCGATCATAACAAGGAGCAACGAGCCGAATATTTTCGTCGTAGGGTCTCCTGTAATTTCCTTAGTATCAGCGGTTAGCTGTTTGAATTGAACGGAGAACTTTGACGGTTCCTTTGGTGTCTTCTTAGTAGATTTTTTCGCCATGGGTGTCGGTGTCTTATACATTCAAAAATAAGCCTGTAGTCGTTAGTAAACTCGGGCCTTTCAATAGCGTTATCAACACATTAAAGCCTTAAATTTGTCATTCAAACAGATTTTCATGCAAATTCTACCTGAAATTCAAAACGAATATGGACGCTTAGACACTGTGGTGGTGGGATTAGCCATGCGAATGGGTGGTGTTCCAAAATTGGAAGAATGTTACGATGCACGCAGTTTTGAGGCTGTAAAACAAGATCTTTTCCCAGAAGAAGAGGCATGCATGCTCCAACTCAAAGGATTGATCGAAATTCTAGAGAACAATGGAGTCAAGGTATTGCGACCGTCACTCATCCATTCTTTGAACCAAGTATTTGCAAGAGATATCGCATTTGTAATCGAAGACCAGTACATCATACCAAATGTAATAGAGGATCGTGCAGAAGAACGCGATGCAATGTCTGAAATAGAAGAAACTATTCCATCGGGCAACATCATCATGATGCCTAACGGATGTTACGCAGAAGGGGGCGATGTGATTGTAGACAATGACTTCGTTTTAGTCGGAGTCAGCGACAATGCGACCTTTGATGCTTATAAAACTGCACGAACCAACTACAGAGGAATGGACTATTTAGCGGATGAATTTCCAGCTAAAGAATTTAAAGGATTTGAATTATTCAAGGACGATCGTGATCCTTTAAAGGGTTCGTTGCATTTGGATTGTGCTTTTCAAACTGTTGGTGGCGGGGCACTCATCGCACCGCACTTGTTCAAGAATGAATCTGATGTGCAGTGGCTGATAGAGCGTTACGGAGCAACGAATGTTTATCGTTGTTCTCCTGAAGAAGCGTATTTCCTTGCCACAAACGTCTTCAGCTTTAGCCCATCCGATGTGGTTGTTTCAGCCAAATGCGAGGCCATGCAAGAATGGTTAAAGAATAGAGGCATGAACGTACATTCCGTGGTGTACGATGAAATAGTAAAAATGGGCGGTTTACTTCGTTGTACAACGATGCCTTTAAAGCGATTGTAGATGACGAATAATGCTACAAATAAACTGTTAATGGTACGACCAGTTGCCTTTGCGATGAACGAGCAAACAGCGGTCGATAATTATTACCAAAAGAAGGAATCGGGCAAAATGAACGCTCAGGAATCGGCTCGTGATGAGTTTGATGGATTGGTAGAAAAATTGCGTGCGGAAGGTGTTCAAGTTGAAGTTTTAGAAGATACACATGTTCCTCACACACCTGATAGCATTTTTCCAAACAATTGGATCAGTATGCACCAAGATGGTCGAGTAGCGCTGTACCCAATGAAAGCCGAGAATAGACGACTGGAACGTCGCACCGATATTTTTGAAGAATTGCAGTCTCGTGGTTATGAAGTAACGACAACGGTAGATTATACAGCTGCAGAGCAGAAGGAGCTATTCCTCGAGGGCACAGGTTCTATGGTATTGGATCATGATTCTAAAATCGCCTACATGGCTCGTTCACAGCGCGCTGATGAGGGCTTATTTCATGCGTTTTGTAAAGATTTCAACTACGAGCCTGTGGTGTTCACCGCTTACCAGGAAACGCCGGACGGGATAGGACAGATCTACCATACCAATGTCATGATGTGTGTTACAGATGCTTATGTATTGGTGTGTCTAGATACCATTCATGATGCGAATGAACGAGCTTTAGTAGAAGAGGCAATTCTTAAAAGTGGTAAAGAAATCCTTGTTATAAGCGTGGAGCAAAAAAGCAACTTTGCCGGCAATATGCTCTTAGTGAAAGGCGCCGCGGATGAATTAATTTTGGTGATGAGTTCTAGTGCCTACAAGGCATTAAATGAGGACCAAAAAGACTTTATAACCCAACACCACAGGATACTTCATAGCGATTTACATACCATAGAAACCCTTGGTGGAGGTAGTGCACGATGTATGTTAGCAGAAATATATTTGACTAAAACTGCATAAATGAGTTTAGAACAAAACATAAGCAAAGCCTTAAATGAACTCTATAGCGTTCAGGTCGAACCTGAGCTGCAGGAAACGCGTAAGGAATTCGACGGTGATGTTACTTTGGTCGTCTTTCCTTTTGTTCGTGCGGCGAAAAAGAAACCAGAAGAGGTCGCTGAAGAGTTGGGAAACAAGCTTTTAGAATTATCAGCCATAGCTGACTTTAACGTCGTCAAGGGGTTCTTAAACCTGACTTTGGATCGCAGCGTTTATGTGGACCAATTCAAAACTTTTGCGTCGGACCCTCATTTTGGGCTTCCAACGCCAGGATCTAAAGGCGCCTACATTGTAGAATACAGTTCGCCAAATACCAACAAACCCTTGCACCTTGGCCACATTCGAAATAACCTTCTTGGCTATTCAGTGGCAGAGATTTTAAAAGCAAATGGTGTTGCAGTGTCAAAGGTTCAGATCATTAACGATCGTGGAATCCATATTTGTAAGTCTATGCTCGCATGGCAGGAATACGGGAATGGCGAAACACCTGAATCGACGGGATTAAAAGGCGATCATTTGGTAGGTAAATATTACGTCAAATTTGATCAGGTCTACAAAGAGGAGATGAAACGCTTGCTTGATGAAGGTAAAACTGGCGATGAAGCTAAGAAATTGGCCCCGTCGCTGCTGAAAGCGCAAGAGATGCTGCTTAAGTGGGAGCAAGGCGATTCGGAAGTGGTGACACTTTGGAAAACCATGAATAATTGGGTATACACTGGTTTTAATACAACGTACACCAAATTAGGCGTTGATTTTGATAAGAATTATTACGAGAGTCAGACCTACGTTCTAGGAAAAGACGACGTAAATAAAGGGCTTGAATCTGGTGTCTTCTACAAGAAAGACGACGGTTCGGTTTGGATTGACCTGGAGGATGAAGGGTTAGACCATAAATTAGTTCTACGCAGCGATGGAACCAGTGTCTACATGACGCAAGATATAGGAACCGCCATTCAACGATTTAAGGATTTCGAGGCAAAAGGAATGACTTACGTAGTTGGTAACGAGCAAGATTACCATTTTAAGGTACTTTTCTTGATTCTTTCAAAGCTGGGCTATCCTTGGGCAGAACAGCTGCATCATTTGAGCTACGGAATGGTAGATTTACCTTCAGGAAAGATGAAGAGTAGAGAGGGTACTGTAGTTGATGCCGATGATCTTATTGATGGAATGGTTGCGGATGCAGAAGCTATCTCAAAGGAATTGGGCAAATTGGACGGTCTTGAAATTGCTGCGCAGAAAGAGCTCTTTACTACGCTCGGACTGGGCGCCCTAAAGTACTTTATACTGAAGGTAGACCCGAAGAAACGAATGTTGTTTAATCCAGCGGAAAGCATCGATTTTAACGGACATACAGGGCCCTTTATTCAGTACGCCTATGCACGCATTCAAAGCCTTCAAAGAAAAGCACCAGAGAGTAGTGAGTTGGATTGGTCGACTTTGACCCCGAATGAAGACGAAACAATCGTTATCAAATCGCTTTTGCAATTTTCGGATGTAGTGGATCAAGCAGCCAGAAATTTTTCTCCGGCGGTTTTGGCGAATTACACGTATGAATTGGTCAAGAAATACAATGGTTTTTATCAGAATAACAGCATCTTAAAAGCGGAAAGCGAACAAAGTATTGCTTTCAGGTTGTTGTTGAGTAAGAAAGTAGGCGAAGTAATTAAAGCTTCGATGAATTGCTTGGGAATCCAAGTACCAAATAGAATGTAAGATGAGTAAAGAAGTAAGAGCCTTAGCGCCCAATGCAGTTTGGAACCACTTTGCAGATTTAAATGCAGTACCCCGTCCTTCGAAGAAGGAAGAGCGTGTGATCCAATTCATGGTCGATTTTGGCCATAGTTTGAGCCTACCCACAGAGGTAGACCATATCGGTAACGTGTTTATCAGAAAGCCGGCATCCGTTGGAATGGAGGATAAAACGCCAGTTGTCTTGCAGGCGCACCTTGATATGGTACACCAGAAAAACAATGATACCATCTTCGACTTTGACAAAGAGGGAATTAAAATGGTGGTTGATGGTGACTGGGTAAAGGCACAAGGCACAACGCTTGGTTCAGATAATGGTATGGGCGTTGCTTTTATTATGGCTGTACTCTCCTCAAATACTATTGCTCACCCGGCTATTGATGCACTCTTCACTATAGATGAAGAAACTGGAATGACCGGTGCTCTGGAGTTAAAAGGCGGCATGCTCAATGGAAAGATTCTGTTAAATATTGATACGGAAGACGACGATGAATTGACCATAGGTTGTGCGGGTGGTATTGATGTAACGGCGACACATTCGTTTGAAATGGAAGCCCTAAAAGAAGAGACTTTAGCCTACGAAATCACTATCAAAGGATTGAATGGCGGCCACAGCGGTATGGACATTCATAAAGGTCTTGGTAATGCGAATAAATTAATGAACCGTTTGCTCGATCGTTTGGGTGATGCGGTCCAATTGGTAGCTTTAGATGGCGGGAGCCTTCGAAATGCAATACCAAGGGAAAGTGTCGCTCAAGTAGTATGGCACGGGAGTGAAGAGGCATTTGAAGAGGTAATCACGGAGGTTGGAGAAGAGTTCGTAGATGAGCATTCAACCACGGATGCGGATATTGAGATCAGTTGCGAATCTATTGAAAAACCAACGTTAGCCCTTTCTCAAGCGGCCAGTCAATCCATCATCAGTGCTGTATATGCCTGCCCAAATGGAATTTACCGTATGTCGCCTGATATCCCAGGATTAGTGCAGACTTCTAATAACCTAGCGCGTGTTGCATTAAAGGACGGCGCGCTTACGGTTATGTGCTTAACTCGAAGTGCCGTTGAGACAGAGAAAATGGATTTGGCGCGTGGCATCCAGCGCATTTTTGAAACGGCGGGTTGTACTGTTGAGTTGAGCGGTGATTACCCAGGTTGGGCACCTAATCCAAAGAGTAATATTCTGACAACGATGAGCGGCCTGTACCGCAATCTTTTTCAGGACGAGCCTAAAATACAGGCCTGTCATGCCGGCTTGGAATGTGGGATCTTAGGTACAAATTACCCGGATATGGAATTGATTTCTTTTGGACCAAACATTCGGGGAGCACACTCACCGGATGAAAAGTGTCAAATCAGTTCTGTTCAGAAGAGTTGGAAATTCTTCTTAGCGACTTTAGAAAATATACCAAACGTTTAAGCACATGTTTGAAAGTTTAAGTGACCGTTTAGAGGGTGCTTTTGATGTCCTCAAAGGAAACCATAAGATTACCGAATTAAACATTGCGGATAGTGTTAAGCAAATCCGCAGGGCTTTAGTTGAGGCCGATGTTAGTTTTAAAATTGCGAAAGACTTTACAAATACTGTAAAAGCAAAAGCGCTAGGTCAAGGAGTTATTTCCGCCGTTAAGCCAGGCCAGGCTATGGTTAAGATCGTTCGCGATGAAATGGCTGAGTTGATGGGGGGTCAGGCGGAAGGTTTGAACCTTACCTCGTCTCCTGCAATCCTATTGATGGCCGGCCTGCAAGGTTCAGGTAAAACGACCCATAGTGCGAAATTGGCCAATTATTTACTGCATAAAAAAGCACGGAAGCCGCTATTGGTCGCCTGTGATGTATATAGGCCGGCAGCCATTAACCAGCTCCAAGTGCTCGGCGAACAGCTTGGTATAGAGGTTTACGCGGAAGTAGGCAATCAAGATCCAGTGAGCATTGCAGTAAATGCGGTAAAACACGCTAAAAGCAACGGCTACAATACGGTTATCGTGGATACGGCGGGTCGTTTGGCTGTTGATGAAGCGATGATGGACGAAATCGGGCGTATACACAAAGCGGTCGCGCCACAAGAAACATTGTTCGTTGTCGATGCGATGACTGGACAAGATGCAGTGAACACAGCGAAGGCCTTTAATGATGTCCTAGATTTTGAAGGCGTTATATTGACAAAGCTGGACGGCGATACTCGAGGTGGTGCTGCCTTAACCATTAAGTCTGTGGTCAATAAGCCCATTAAGTTTATTGGTACTGGTGAGAAAATGGAAGCGTTAGACGTCTTCTATCCGGACCGTATGGCAGACCGCATCTTAGGGATGGGAGATGTTGTAAGTCTTGTTGAAAAAGCTCAAGAGCAATTTGACGAGGAGAGTGCTCGAAAAATGAGCAAGAAAATCTCTCAAGACGCCTTTGGCTTCGATGATTTCATGGAACAGATCCAGCAAATCAAGAAGATGGGAAACATGAAAGACCTCATGGGTATGATTCCAGGTATGGGAAAGGCACTAAAAGATGTTGATATTGATGACGACGCTTTTAAACACATAGAAGCAATGATCAACTCCATGACGCCTTCAGAGCGCCAGCAACCCGACACCATTAATGGGTCACGCAGAAAACGTATCGCCTCGGGTTCTGGAAGGACCGTCCAGGATGTAAACAACCTTTTGAAGCAGTTCACTGATATGCGCAAAGTCATGAAAATGATGCAAAGTGGTGGTGGAAAAAGAGGAATGATGAATATGATGCGCGGAATGCGCTAAAGAATGAGCCTATGGTAGTATTAGACGGAAAAGAAACCTCAGCCAAAATCAGACAAGAATTGGCGCTCAAGGTCAAAGAATTAAAAGCACAAGGCAGAAAGGTGCCGCATCTCGCCGCAATTTTGGTAGGGGAGGACGGTGCTTCTCGCACCTATGTAAATGCGAAAGTTCGTGACTGTGAAGAGGTGGGCTTTGGCTCGACGTTAATTAAGTTGCCCGCTGAGACGACAGAGGAGGAACTTTTGAAGGCCATAGGTAAGCTTAATCACGACGAAGATATTGACGGGTATATCGTACAGCTGCCATTACCGAAACATATCGATGAAACAAAGATTTTACTCGCTGTGGACCCCAGAAAGGATGTGGACGGTTTTCACCCACAAAACGTAGGTAAAATGACTTTAAATTTACCAACCTATATTCCTGCTACTCCGCAGGGTATTGTTGAATTACTGCGTCGTTATGAAGTGCCGACGGAGGGAAAGAATTGTGTAGTCATAGGTCGTTCGAACATTGTAGGTTCACCCATGTCAATCTTGTTAAGTCAACACAATTATCCTGGAAATTGTACAGTTACGCTTTGCCATAGTCGAACAAGAGACCTTGAGGAAATTTGTCGAAATGCAGATATAATTGTTGCGGCCTTAGGCCGTCCTGGTTTTGTTACTGCCGACATGGTAAAAGAGGGCGCCTGTGTTATTGATGTAGGTATCACCCGCATAGATGACAGTTCAAAAAAGAGTGGCTTTAGATTATTGGGTGATGTAGACTTTGATGCGGTTGCCCCTAAGTGTAGTTTCATAACACCTGTACCTGGAGGGGTAGGTCCAATGACACGTGCCGCGTTGATGATGAATACCATGAAGGTAACTGAGCTCGAGGATTAAGTGAAAGATATTCAAACCTCAAATAGCTACAAGCAATCGGACATTAGGGACGGACGCGTCGTACCTCTAATGGAGGAATTCTATACCATTCAAGGAGAAGGCTTTCATACTGGAAAGGCAGCGTATTTTGTGAGAATCGGAGGTTGCGATGTCGGTTGCCATTGGTGCGATGTTAAAGAAAGTTGGAACCCGGATAGTCACCCGCCAACACCAATTGATGCTATAGTGACCAATGCCTTAAAGTACAGTAAAACTATTGTCGTTACAGGGGGGGAACCTTTGACTTGGAATATGCATCCGTTAGTTTCCGCTTTAAAAGCTAAGGGAATGCAAGTTTATGTAGAAACTTCAGGTGCCTACAAGCTTACTGGAGATTGGGATTGGATTTGCCTAAGCCCTAAGAAAACGGCGAAGCCCCTAGAAGCGTACTACAACGCTGCGCACGAGCTAAAGGTTATCATATACAACCAAAACGACTTTAAGTGGGCTGAAGAACATGCCGCGAAGATGCACGAAGGTTGCCAATTATTTTTACAGCCAGAATGGAGTAAACGCGAAGAAATGATGCCTCATATAGTGGATTATATAATGATGCACCCAAAATGGAAGGTGAGCTTACAGACGCACAAATACATGCACATTCCATAGCGCATGGGAAGGGTACTTTCGACAGGAGAAGCAGTTAAATTGTTAATGGACGGCCACATCGTGGCTTTGCCCACTGAAACCGTTTATGGTTTAGGGGCTGATGCAACGAATAAGGAGGCCGTGGCGAACGTTTTCAAGGCGAAGAATCGTCCAAGTTTTGACCCATTGATTGTGCATGTTCCCACGCTAAAGGCTGTGCAAGAAGTCGCAGTACTTTCAAAGCAAGCCGAACAGCTCTTTCTTGCGTTTAGCCCGGGCCCATTGACGGTAGTATTGCCAAAAAGAAAGTGTATTCCAGATCTGGTAACTAGCGGTCATTCAACAGTAGCTGTAAGAATACCTGCACACCCAATAATGTTACAAGTACTCCAGGCAAGCGGACTTTACATCGCTGCGCCAAGTGCGAATCCTTTTGGTTTTACTTCACCAACTACCGCTCAACATGTACTGGACCAGTTAGGAACAGCCATCTCAGGGGTGGTAGACGGCGGTCCTTGCACTGTTGGAATTGAGAGCACTATTGTCGATATGAGTACAGATGTTCCTAAAGTTCTTAGGTTAGGCGGTATGGCATTAGAACAATTAGAACAGATACTTGGACCTGTTGAGACTCAGTTAAGTTCCTCAAATCCTAATGCGCCGGGGATGTTAAGTTCCCATTACAATCCGGGAGCTACCATTGAGTTATACCCAGATCGAGAAGCACTCGTTGCAGCGGTCAGTTCTAATAATGATGCTATAGGCGTCTTATACTGGGGTGAACCCTTACCCATAGCGAACAGCTTTAATTTAAGCCCAAAATGTGTGGATACTGAAGCAGCATCTAATCTTTTCATGGGTTTACGGGAATTGGGGAAATCGAAAGTGACCAAAATCTATGCGCACTTATTTCCTGAAAAAGGTCTAGGAAGAGCAATTAATGACAGGCTACAACGCGCTGCTAATAAATAAGTTGCATTAAGAGGTTTACCTACCATTTTAATAGAAAAATCTTTCTATTTTAATGGAATGAACAAGACCCTTCTCTTTCTTGCACTCTTGTGCACGAATACACTATTTGCACAACTAAGCGGAACAGTGGTGGACCCGCGCGGTGAACCGGTAATAGGTGCTAGCGTGGTGTTATTGAATCAATCGACGCCAACAAATATTGGTACAGTGACCGATTTTGATGGAAATTGGTCGATAAATATCTACGGTAAAAATGCCGAAAATGCAGTAGTTCGTGTACAAAGTATGGGTTTTCAAGCCCAGGATTATAAAACAGCAAAGCCTTCTGGGAATCGTATCACCTTAGAGCCGGATCAAAACGTGCTTAAGGAAGTTAGTGTAGTGCAACAAAGACTAAGCGCTCAGCAAGAGAAAAGTGCACTTACGGTCGAAAGTATGGATGCGCTTGCGATCAAGGAGAGTCCTAGCGTTAGTTTTTACGATCACTTGGGGACGTTGAAAGGGGTAGACTTGACAAGTGCAAGTATTGGTTTTAAAATCATTAATACTCGAGGGTTCAATAGCACTTCACCTGTTCGATCGCTGCAATTGATTGACGGTGTGGATAACCAAAGTCCTGGACTAAACTTTAGCCTAGGTAATTTTTTAGGTGCACCAGATTTAGATATAGTAACAGTCGATGTTATTGCGGGTGCAAGCACTGCTTTTTATGGACCTAGTGCCTTTAATGGTGTGATATCCATGCAAACTAAAGATCCTTTTCAATTCACAGGGTTGAGCGCAAGTTTAAAAGCAGGAGAACGTAATTTGACAGAGTTTTCAATGCGTTGGGCCGCAAAGGTGAATGAAAAATTCGCTTATAAAATCAATGTGTTTGCCCTAAAGGCCGACGATTGGGAGGCGAATAACATGGATCCGACAGATATCAGTCGGGATGATGCAACAAATCCGGGTGGATACGATGCCGTGAATCGCTATGGAGACGAAGATTGGTGGGATGACGGCGGTGATGTGAAATTTTATGCTGGTATGGGTAGGTTTTATCGTCCGGGCATTGAAGAAAAGCATTTGGTAGATTATGATACTGAAAATCTAAAATTAACCACGGCGCTTCACTACAAGTTAACTGATGAAATCACGGGTATATATGCCTTGAATTTTGGTTCCGGAACCACCGTTTATCAGGGAGAAAATCGTTTTAGTCTAAAGGATATATTGTTTTTGCAAAACCGTGTAGAGTTGCGCAATGAAGGAAAATGGTTCTGGCGTGCGTATTCAACGCATGAAGATGCAGGAAACAGTTACGACGCATACTTCACCGCATTGCGGATGCAAGACAGTATCGTTTCTAATCAGTTTTACAGCAATCAATACCGTACATTCTGGCAAATATTCTCGAAGCCGCAAGTACGGGCTTTGCCTGGTGCGCCAGCGAACAATTTACCATTGAATGAATATTCAGAACAAATGAATGTGCTGATCCAGGATAATCTAGATTTCTTCCACGAATTGCACGATTCTACAAGCAGTACAGTTTTGAATTTTATGGAAGCTGTCTACGGTTTCCCAGTACGCAATTACCTTATTGCTGGTACGACGGACTTCGAAAATCTAAAAAATCATATTACCTCCTCATTATTTACTGAAGGAGGGAGTCGGTTCTACGATAGATCAGCGTTATACCATACTCAAGGAGAGCGTACGTTTACGCTCAATAACGGCGGTGTATTGAGAGTTGGGGGAAATTTCCGTTTGTATACTCCTAAAAGTGCGGGTACCATATTCTCCGATACAGCGGGCACTGTTATCACTAATAGAGAAGCAGGATTGTATGGCGGTTGGGAGCGGTCCTTTATAGATGAGCGACTCAAATTAAGTGCAACGGGTCGAATCGATAAAAATCAAAATTTTAAGGCTTTAGTGTCGCCTGCCTTCTCTTCTGTGTATAAGGCAACAGCGAATCAAACGTTCCGACTAAGTTTTTCTAGCGCCATTCGAAACCCAACATTGGCCGACCAGTATTTGAATTATAACGTCGGTAGAGCGGTGCTATTAGGTAACCTTGATGGCTTTGACTCTTTAGTGATGCTCGATAATATCATAGATTACTTAGGCAAGCCAGCTAACGAAAGGCTGTCGCATGATTTTGGCTATTTCGACGTTGATGCTATTCGGCCAGAAAAGGTAAAAACCGCCGAAGTGGGCTACAGGGCTACTTTGGGAACACGAGTTTTTGTTGATGCTAATTACTACTACAGTCTATACGACGATTTCATCGGTTACATTATTGGCGCAGACATAGAAGAAGGGACGACCGCTATTGACCGATTAAAATCACTTCAAGTCTATCGTGTAGCAGCAAATGCCACTGAGCAAGTGACCACTCAAGGTTTCAGCATCGGTATGAACACATTTGTTGGTGATTATCAAACGCTCACTGGAAACTACAGTTGGAACAAACTTACTTCTGCAGTGTCTGACCCTATCGTCCCCGCGTTCAATACCCCAGAACATAAATTCAATTTAGGTTGGAACATTCGAAATTATCCGTGGAATCAGGACGATTCTAAACTCATTGGAGCCGGTGTGAATTATAAATGGGTACAAGGTTTTGTATTCGAGGGATCCCCACAATTTACCGGCTCTATTCCCTCTTACGGCTTGTGTGACGCACAAGTATCACTTACTAGAATAAAAGAAAAATCAAATAAAAAACGTACCATTACATATAAGTTAGGTGCTAGTAACGTCCTAAACAATAAAGTATATCAAGTATTTGGAGGGCCTTTGGTTGGGAGGTTGGCCTATCTAAGTATTCAAATTAATTAACCTCCTAAAAAGAACATGCCTATGAAAAAGATTACACTTTTAATCTGTTCGTTGATGGTATCAGTTACCGCTGTAGCACAACGCTACACTACTGAAATCTTCAATGACAATGAAATTATTGTATCATCAGATGTCAATTATGGTGTTAATTTCAACCCTTATGTAGATTCAGCTATGCTTGGTGGTACTAACCTACAACCGTTGCAAGCCGATTTTTACATGCCTTCGCCAACAGCCGATACAACAACAAACCGTCCGGTTGTTATTGTATGGCATACTGGTTCTTTCCTTCCTAAAGGATTAAACGGATCACCACTAGGAACGCGTCAAGACAGCGCAGTTGTGGAGATGTGTCGTCGCTTCGCTAAGATGGGATATGTGAGTATTGCAGCCTCATACCGTTTAGGTTGGTTGGCAAACAGTACTAATTTAGATGTACGCCGCGGTAGTAACTTATTAGCAGTGTATTACTCTATACAAGATGCGAAAGCGCTTGTACGTTATTTGAACCTAACCCAGATGGGTGCAGGAAATCCTTACGGTATTAACGCAAGTAATACTATTATGGTAGGACAAGGTTCTGGTGGCTATTTGACATTCGCCTATGCTACGATTGACAAACATTCAGAGGTAGCAGGACCTAGCAAATTCAAGTACCAAGATTCAACTGGAATTTTTGGTCAACCTGTACTTCCTGGTGATGCATACGTTGACACGTCTATCGTCGGTGATATTGATGGGTATGGTGCAGAGGTAGTAATTACCGGTCAGAATACCTTGGGATTACCAACAATGGACTACAGCTCTCCAGGTCGAAACTACATTAACCACGCAGGCATGCCGGATGATATCCTTATGGCTATCAACATGGGAGGTGCCATGGGAGACGGAGCATGGTTAGAGCAAGGAGATGTTCCGATGCTCAGTATCCATAGCAAATTTGATTTCTTTGCACCCTATGATACAGGTATGGTATACGTGCCTATTGGGCAGCAATTCTTCCCTGTGGTAAGTGTTACTGGATCATATGCAGCTATTAAGGCAGCAAATGCTTTTGGTAATAACGATATTTTCTTGAATGAAAATTATACCGATCAAGTCTGGGTAGACCAGCAAGCGACGAACCCGACTAATGAAGAGTGTTTGTACACTATTGAAATAGCACCGCCTAATGCAACAATGCCGTGGGTTGTTCACACAGCTCCGTGGAATTGGTATGATTCAAACGATCCTATGGCTAGTCAAAACCCAGCGAATCCAAACGTTGAAGCTACTTCACAAGCGTGGATAGATACGGTTATGTCATTCATCGTGCCACGTATGGCTACTGTACTTCAAGCAGAAGGCGTACCTGCAGGTATCGTTGAGGCGGCTCAATCGTTCAAAGTATATCCTAACCCGGCTTCTGATCTAGTATCCATCAAAGGAACCAACGGTAGTTTATTTAATCGTGTTCAAGCCTTTGATATCACAGGTAGAGTAGTGTATGCTTCTGATGCCTCTGGATCGAGTCTTAGCATTGATGTTTCAAACTGGAATAACGGAATTTATTTGGTGCAGATTGCAACAGATAGCGGTGTTCAAGTCAAACGCATCGTTGTAAACTAAACAAGTTCGCTTCTTGTTAATAGAGTCCTCATACTTTAGTATGGGGACTTTTTTTTGTCCTAGATTTACGCATCTTAAACGAGACGTTTCATGATCAATTACAATACGCAACTTCAAGATTTCGAACAACTGCCTAGTGCTGCATTGACACGCGCAGCGCGCTATGGTGACGGTGTCTTTGAGACGATTCGAATGCGCGAAGGCAAACTACTCTTTATAGAGGACCATTATTTTCGATTGATGGCCAGTATGCGCATTCTAAGAATGATGATTCCTATGGATTTCACCCCAGAATATATAGTAGACCAGGCATTAAGGCTGGCTGAGGAGCGTGGGTTTGAGAACGGCCGGTTGCGTTTACAAATAGTACGAAGCGGCGGTGGGGCCTACACACCCAATAGTAATGCGATAGATTGGTGGATGGAATTGGACCCGCTAGATGCTAAGGATTACGTTATGAATGAGGTGGGATTAAAAGTTGAATTGTTCAAAGATCACTATGTTCAGCCGGGACTCCTTTCAACGTTGAAAAGCAGCAATGCTTTGCCCTACGTCTTAGGGAGTATTTATGCGAAAGAGAACCAATTCGACGCCGTCCTCTTAGTCAACGACGCCAAACAATTGGTCGAAGCGAACTACGGAAATGTATTCCTCGTTCAGGGTAATGTATTACGTACAGCACCTCTTGAAGATGGTGCACTACGCGGAGTGTTCAGAAAGAACGTAGTTGAATGGGCAAAGGATATTAAGCTAGAAGTGCAAGAAGCTTCTATCAATCCGTTTGATTTGCAAAAAGCAGATGAAGTTTGGATTACCAATACTATTCGCGGCATTCAATGGGTTGGTCAGTACAGAAAGAAATCTTATGGGGCGGAGAAAGCAAAAGAAATGATTGATATGATCAACCGCAAGCTCAATGTATTAGGTGCACTTTAATTCATACTTGGATCATCTGGGGCATTTGCCCATAATGCAAATTCGCCGCCCAGCGTTTTCATATAAATCCGCCACGACTCATTAGTCATTGAAAGAGGTTCAATTTCAAATGGAGGTGTCAAGACTATCCATGTGCCATGACTGATTTCTTCTTCAAGCTGGCCGGCTGCCCAACCGCTGTAACCTAAGAAAAACTTAAACTTTGCCGAATCTATGTTTAATTCACGAGCGGTTTTAATGGCGTCTTGTAACACCGTGTAATCGCCCCCTAGAAATAGCCCATTACCTGCAGGCATTGCGCCGTTTAGGGTGTCCAAGGTGTGCAAGTAAAATAATGCGTCTCCCTCTACGGGGCCACCATAAAAGATTGGGTCTTCGCCAGGAAGTTGATTCATAAAGTCCTGAGCAATTAACGCAGATTGCTTATTTAGGGTAAACCCCATTGAACCGTCTTGATCATGCGTTGTTAGGTAGACGACCGACTGTTCAAAAAAACCATCACCGATAAGTGGTCTAGAAATTAATAGTGTGCCTTCTTGAGGTCGATTTTTGTTTTGCATTACACTAATTTAGTAGCATGGATTTACACAACATTCGTGAAGATTATAAGTTCGACTCTCTGCTTGAGGCGAATCTTCTTGAAAACCCTTTTGACCAATTTAAAGATTGGTTTGAAACCTATCAACTATTAAGGCTAAAAGATGCCAATGCAATGGCTATAGCGACCGTCGACGCGAACAACCTTCCTCACAATAGAATCGTATTATTGAAAGAGGTGAGGGAACAAGGTTTTGTGTTTTTTACCAATTATGCTTCGGACAAAGGACAGCAGTTGCTGCATAACCCTAATATAAGCGCCTTATTTTTTTGGCGTGAACAAGAGCGTCAAGTTCGAATCACAGGTACAGTAAGCAAATTAGATAACAAAGACAATACTAGCTACTTCTCTACGCGACCTTATCTCAGTCAGATCGGCGCAGCGGCTTCTCAGCAGAGTCAAGAAATAGAAGATAGAATTGCTCTTGAGGCTAAATTTGAGGCCTTTCAGCAGCAGCATCCAGAAGGAAGCGATGTACCGAAGCCTGAATCGTGGGGCGGTTTCTTAATAACACCTCAATCTTTTGAATTTTGGCAAGGTAGATCCGGAAGACTTCATGACCGCATTATATATTCTCCTGAGGGACAAGGCTGGAAGACGAAACGTTTGCAGCCTTAAGGTAGCGGCAAAAAAAAATGCCTTCCAAAGGAAGGCATTTTGATAAGGTATAAGTCTTAAACTTAGAGCTTACCGTTTAGGTCAGCGCCAGCCTTAAACTTAGCTACTTTCTTAGCAGCAATTTTGATAACTGCACCAGTTTGTGGGTTACGACCGTCACGAGCTGCACGCTCAGAAACAGAGAAAGAACCGAAACCTACTAAAGAGATACGGCCACCTGAAGCTAAGGTAGAACCTACGTTACCAGTAAATGAGTCTAAAGCTGATTTTGCTTGTGCTTTAGAGATGCCAGCGTCTGCTGCCATTGCGTCGATCAATTGTGCTTTGTTCATTGCAATTAGTTTTTATTAATTAATCATTTTAACGAATGCTTATCAAATATAGCAGAAAATTGCTTGTATGCAAGTGTTTTCGGGCCTTCAGCTAAAATAAGTTAATAACTAGCCTATATTATTCACAATTCTCAAGTATTTAAGTCTAAATACTTATGAAAATAGCTGTAATTCCTCTGTTTGCATGCCGTTTACAAAGTCTTTTCCTGACATTTGGCGCTTGCCGTTAGGCTTAATGGCAGTGATTTCTATGGTTCCATTGGCATATTTAAGGAACAAACTGCCCTTTAATCGATACAATAAGGGTGAAGAACAGCTTAATTCAATCGTTGTGGTTGAGGCGTTTAAGAACTTATATTCTCCGAAATAGGCACCTGGAAAGGGGCTAAGGCCTTTAATTTGATTAACCAGTTCGACTGGACTTTTTGAAAAGTCTAAAAGACAATTGATTTTATTCAATTTAGGCGCATGAGTTGCCAAATTACTCTTCTGAGGCTGCAAAGTAAATTGTCCGCTTATTATGGCATGAACGGTTTCCACGACCAAAGTCGCACCTATAGGCATCATTGCGTCGTGAAGGTCACCCGCTGTCCAATTTTTTTGGATACCAAGTTCAGATTGGTAGATAATTGACCCGGTATCAATATTCTTATCAAGGAAAAATGTTGTCACGCCGGTTTTAGATTCGCCATTGATTATTGCCCAGTTGATAGGTGCAGCACCTCTATACGCGGGTAACAAAGAACCATGTAGATTAAAGGTGCCTAATGGAGGCATATTCCAAACCGCTTCGGGGAGCATTCTAAAAGCTACAACAACAAATAGGTCCGCTTTAATCGCAGCCAGTTCGTTAAGAAACGATTCATCTTTCAAGGATACCGGTTGAAGAACGGGAATATCATGCGCTAAGGCCGCCTTCTTAACGGCGCTTTCATTGAGCTTTCTTCCTCTTCCTGCCGGCTTATCTGCGACAGTTACCACAGCAGCAACAGTAATATTGGCTTCAATCAATGCTTTTAGGGGAGCCACCGCGAACTCCGGTGTACCCATATATACTATGCTTTTACCCAAAATTTCTGAGCTCATCTGCCGAACAATTTAAATCAAACCAAATATCGTCTACCGTATTACCTTCAATCAGTAGCTGTTTTACCTTTTGCTCATCGGGATAATAGTCGTGTAAGCATCTACTGCATTTTCCGCACGGTTCCCCCGGATCCTGCCCAAAGTACTTCGATAATTCTATAAAAACACATTCTTCGCTCTTCAATAAGGCCATAATGGCCATTGCTCGTTCCACTTTACTCTGAAGCCAACTATCTAAAAAAGACTTTGGAAAATGAAGATGCTTCTTCTGTGGCCTTGGATCAATCAAGGTTATCGCGCTGCCTGTAGTTTCTGGGGAATAATGAACAAGACCCTTTTCTTGCAGGGTTTCTAGCCTACGTTCAAGGTCGCTAGGTGTAAGCATGGCAAGTGCCGCACATTTTTTAAGGTGAATACGAGCGGGTTGGTGTATGCCGTGTGGATACAATCGTAATAATTGGACCAACAATTCCTCATCTTGTTTCGGTAGCTTTTCCCATTGTTGGGGGGTGCTTACAAACGCAAGGGCAGGTGCAACTTGCGTGCTTTCGTGGAATTGCCAATAGCCTCGCTGCTGAATTAATTTTATGTAGGCCAGAGCTACCGGCACACTCGTATTAAAGTCATTGGCCAATGCAACTATACTGAAGGGGTAGGAAGTGCCTTCTCCGGTGCCAATTGCAATTTGAAATCGGCTGCAAAATTTATTGTAAAACTCTAAAGCTTTTTTTGGATCTGGAAGATCCGTTATCCCTTTTTGTAATCGTGCAACATCTTGCTGGTGATAAAGTAGGTATGCGAAGGCTTCTTGACCTCCGCGGCCTCCACGGCCCACTTCTTGGTAATAGCCTTCTAAGGTGTCTGGAACGTCCCAGTGTATAACCCAGTTCACGTCGCTTTTGTCAATTCCCATTCCGAAGGCTGTGGTACTCACAATGATCCTAAGATCATTATTTAGCCATGCGCTTTGACGCTGCTCCTTTGCCTCAGTTAATAATCCAGCATGATAATAGTCCGCAGAATGACCTTCGTCTTGAAGTAAGCTTGCCAACGCTTCACAACTGCGTCGAGTTTTAGCGTAAACAATACCAGTACCCTCTAAGCGAGGTAATAATCGAAAGAGTTGACGTTCTTTATTCGGCGTGAATTTTAAATGAAGGTTCAGATTCTCTCTACGAATGGAGTCCTCAAAGACCTTTGCATCTGATATGAGTAAAGCCTCTGCTAAATCTTTCTTAACGCGCGGAGTCGCGGAGGCGGTTAAGGCTATTACAGGTACGTCGGGTTTGAGCGTCCTCAAAACATGCACATTTAAATACGACGGTCTAAAATCAAAACCCCATTGCGAAATACAATGGGCCTCATCGATAGCTATTAATCCAATATCGGCATGTCTGATATATTCCTGGAATAATTCGCTATTTAGTCGTTCTGGAGCGACGAACGCAAATTTATATTGACCAAATCTTATGTTTCTGAAAGCTTCATCTAGTTTACGAGGGGAGTAGGTGCCTTTGAAATGATAGCTTTTAATGCCACGATCTTCCAGCCCTTTTTGTTGATCACTCATGAGTGCTACCAAAGGACTAATAACTAGTGTTACTCCTGGAAGAACGAGGCCGGGAACTTGGTAGCAGATAGATTTTCCGCCGCCAGTTGGAAGAAGGCCTATGGTATTATTGCCGCTCAAACAATGCTCGACGATATCCCCTTGAAGTCCTCGAAATCCCGGATAGCCCCAATACTTTTTTAATACCTCAAGTGCCTTTTGTTTACTCATAAATGTGCCTCAATAAAGGCGACACGCTCCTCAACACTGACCCTTGGCACTTCTATTAAATTATAGCCTTTCTCGCGATAAGCCAATTTTAAAAAGCCATCTACTTCGATACAATCCTCTAACGTTTCCATACGCTGCTTATCGAGGCTATGAATCTCATGCCAAACAGGTAAAAAGAACACCGCATCAAAATGCATTTGCTGCAATTCCTTTGACCATTGTTCTGTCAACTGCGTTTCACCTTTTATAAGATACGCGTATGCATCGAGGTTAGTACGATCGTAGAAATTAATTTTTCCTAACACAGCATTAGAATACTGATCATTTCGCAGTTGCCATACCACTTCGGTAAAAGCATTTAGATCTTTCCAAGGCAAAATATCCGTACCGTCATCCAAACTTTGTTGAATAATCTCACGTGCTTGTTCATGAAAAACGGGGTAACCTAAAGACTCCAAAGCCGCACTTAATGTCGTTTTTCCGGTAGCGGGCGCACCCGTTATTGCAATTCTCTTCGTTTTCAATAGGATTGAGATATCTTCGTAGTACCTCAAAAATACTTCTAATGCGCCGATTTCTATTTGTCTTTTTACCACTAATTCTTCTAAGCTTTTCTGCCATTGGACAGAGCAAGGGCGCAATACAATTCTTTCAGAGGGCTCAGGAGGCATTTAGAAACGGTAAAACAGAGCAAGGCTGGAAGTATTTAAATAAGAGTATGCACAAGGGTAGGGATGTTTATTACCAGCCCTATATCTATGCCGGCGATCAAAAATTTCGAAACGGAAAGTATTCAGAGGCTATTGCGTACTACGATGAAGCATTAGACATAAAGGAGCTTTCGAGCATTTATTTAAAGAAGAGCATAGCTAATAAATACTTGTTTCAATGGGAGGAGAGCATTGCTCAATGGGACATCTACTTATCTATAGCGCGCTTGTCGAAGGAGCGTCGAGAGGGAGCCGAATTAGAATTAGAAAACCTTCGCTTTGCAAAACAGCAACATGAAGAATATGTAGCATCGGATTTTGATTACGACATCCAAAAGCTGAGTTTTTCTACCGAGGAATTAGAGTATTTCCCCACCATTACTGGGGGAGACGAGCACCTCATCTATACCCACCGCTATATATCAGGTAGTAAGCCAACCGATGAAAACCTCTTCGAGGCTGCCCTTGATGGTATCTCAAAGTTCGGCGTTCCGCTTGAAGGCAATCTGAATTCTCGTTTGAATGAGGGTGCTGCTTGTATTAGCCCGGATGGCCAATTCATGGTTCTCACTGTGTGTGATCGCCCGGACGGTGCAGGAAGTTGCGATTTGTACTACAGCCATTGGAGTCCAAACTATGGATGGGAAATCCCGAAGCCGCTGCCTGGTGCTATTAATACGGGTCGGTGGGAGAGTCAACCGAGTCTAGGGCCAGATGGTCGGACTATCTACTTTGTGCGTGCCAGTAATAGCATGGAAGCTGACCGTGATATTTTTGTGTCTACTAAGGATAAAGAAGGGAATTGGTCCAAAGGACAAAAGCTTCCTTCGAATATCAATGGCAGCGACAGGGAAAGTTGTCCCTTCATGCACTTTGACGGGAAGACCTTGTATTTTCTATCCGAGCGCAGTCCTTCGTTGGGTGCTTCAGATTTCTTTATGTCCACCCGCATCAATGATTCAACCTGGTCAGACCCCATTAATCTTGGGTTTCCGTTCAATAGTTTTGGAGAGGAGTTTTCGCTGGTGATCGACAAAAGTGGGCAGTTTGGTTACCTCGCTTCCGATCGAGGTGAAGCCATTGTACCCAGTTATGATGGGCTCAGCGCTTTAGATCTGTATAGGTTTGACTTGCCAAAACACCTTCAGCCGGAGATCAGAGATAACTACGATCTCGTGGTTGTAGATAGTTTGACACTGCGTTCAATTGGTGATGCTTCCGTGCAACTTTTCAATGTTGATGGGGTCCAATTCTTTTCTGGCACCAGCGCTAAAAATACCGGTAGGGTCCGTTTAATGACCGATGGTGGAGAAGTGCGATTATCGGCGTATCACAAAGGATACTTGCCGTATTCAGGTGTTATTTCACAGCTGGACTACATCGCGAGACCATTGCATGGGAACAACGTGGCCACCATCAAGCTCATTCCAATTGCTGCAGGTAAAGCATTTGCATTAAGAAACATTCTTTTCGAATTGGACCAAAGCACCTTGTTGCCTGAAAGTGAAAAGGAACTTACGGCACTCTTACGGATGCTCGAGGACAATTTGGACTTGAACGCCACCATTATTGGACACACAGATAACCAAGGTGGACGGGCCTACAATCAAAGATTAAGCGAGGCCAGAGCAGCGGCAGTACTGAGTTGGTTGGTGGAGCATGGGGTTCAACCAACGAGACTTACTTCGGAAGGAAGGGGTATGGATAAGCCGGTGGCTTCGAACGATACAGACGCGGGGAGAGCCTTGAACAGACGCACAGAGGTTCTCTTGCGTTAACCCTCGTATTTATCTTTCCACATTGACTTCTGTTGGGCGCTGATCTGCTGCTCTTTACCATTTGATGCCGGCGACCACAACACACTACTTTGAATCTCTTTTGGCAAATATTCTTGAGGTACGAAGCCTCCTAGATGATCGTGAGGATATAAATAGTTTTTTCCGTGGCCCAAATCTTTCGCTAAAGCACTTGAGGCATTTTTAAGATGGTCCGGCACTTCAAGATTCCCCGTTTGTTGAACCAATTTCTGCGCCTTGCCAATGGCGGTATAAGCGCTATTGGATTTTGGCGAAGTGGCTAAATAGATGGTGCACTGGCTCAAGATAATTCTGCTTTCAGGCCAGCCAACGCGCTCCACAGCACTAAAGGTTTCATTGGCGAGCATCAAGGCGTTTGGATTGGCTAGGCCAACATCTTCTGCGGCAGAAATGATCAACCTACGCGCAATAAATTTCACATCTTCTCCACCTTCAATCATTCGTGCGAGGTAATATACCGCTGCCTGTGGATCAGAGCCTCTAATAGATTTAATGAAGGCTGAAATGACGTTGTAATGTTCATCTCCGCCTTTGTCGTAGCGAATCTGGGCATTGCTCAGGACATTCTGTGCAAACTCCTCATCGATAGTAACACCGCGTTGTCCTTGCTGAAAACAAAGCTCTACAAGGTTATATAATTTTCGTGCATCGCCCATACTCTGACGAATCAAGAAGTCGTGTGCAGTGATCTTGAGGTCCTTTTGGGTGGCGTATTCCGTCGCATTCGCCAGATCAATCATCTTGGTAAGGTCTTCTTTTGAATGTGAATTCAACACATAGACCTGCATTCTAGAAAGTAGGGCAGCGTTGATTTCAAAGGATGGGTTTTCCGTCGTAGCGCCAATTAATGTAATCCAACCCCGTTCTACAGCATGTAAAAGACTGTCTTGTTGTCCCTTGTTAAACCTATGAATTTCGTCTATGAAAAGAATGGGACGTTTATTGTCAAATAAATTTTTCTTTTCTGCAGTTGCTAATATTTCCCTTACATCCTTAACGCCTGCACTAACTGCACTGAGCTGATACAACGGCGCTTCAAGTTCCTTGGCTAAAAGCAATGCTAAAGTAGTTTTTCCCACTCCAGGGGGACCCCAAAGCACTATGGATGGCAGTCTTCCAACTTCTAAACTTTTTCGCAATGCGCCATTTTGACCTACAAGATGTTCTTGGCCTAGATATTGGTCTAAAGATTGGGGTCGAAGCTGTTCTGCAAGCGGTTTCATTCCTCGAAAGTAACTATCTTTTCGCTATGTCAGGTTGGTCTAAATATGGAATTCACAAAGGGCTGTTTTTATGGCCCATCATTTGGGTTGCCCTTACGGCATTCGTTTTTGGTTTAGAGCAAGCCTTACAGGCCAATTTCGCTTCGCTGGGTCTCTATCCTGGTCAACTTTCCGGCGTTTGGCATATTCTTACATTTCCGCTCATTCACGGGGATTTCAATCACCTTTTTTCAAATGCAATCAGTCTGTTTTTCGTTGGAACGCTTCTTCGCTATTCATTTCCAAAAATATTTGATAGAGTTTGGTTACTGGCGTTCATATTGCCGGGCATAGGTCTTTGGTTTATAGGCAGACCAAATTTCCATATCGGCGCAAGTGCCTGGCTTTATGCTTTAGTTAGCTTTATATTTTTCAGCGGTATACTCCGACTTCATGTTAAGCTGCTTGCCCAGAGTATGCTCATGGTTTTCTTGTACGGTTCCTTCCTTTGGGGCGTCTTACCACACGATCCCACGATCAGTTGGGAAGGACACCTTAGCGGAGCCATTGTAGGACTACTTTTGGCATTATTTTATCGAAAGACTGAACCTATAGAGGCATTGCGCGACCAACCTGTTCCGCACGAAGAGGTAGCGTGGGACGATTGGAAAGACCCGTTCGACCAAGATTTGAATTTCCAGGAAGTTAAAGGTGCGCCGCGTACACCATCGAAACCGCCGTTAAAGCAGCAGTTTCGGTACGAAGACGGCTCTGCCCCAGATGAATGGGTGTAAATCCAGCATTTTCCGCAGCAAGAACTTCTTCTGCGGTAAAATCCCCTTCAGGCCCAATCAATACGACTAGTTTTTGATTAGGAACCAATTCCGTAAAAGCGGTTCGCTCACTATCATCACAATGAGCGATACAGCGCGTGCCTTCCAGGTTCAATTGAAGGAAATCTTTGAAAGGAATAAGAGGGCTGATCTGAGGAAGCTTACCTTTCAAACTTTGCTTTGTAGCACTGAGTGCGACCTTAAATAGTCGCTCTTCTTTTATGATTTTACGTTCGCTGCGCTCGCACCGCAGGGGTATAATATGTGTAACACCTAGTTCAATAGACTTTTCAATGAACCATTCAAATCGATCCATATTCTTTGTAGGTGCGACGGCAACTGTTAACTCATATGGAACTTGACCCCATTGCTCTTGATCTACTGTATAAGAACCTTCTACAGAGCGTTTATTCACCGTTTCTATAGCGCCGAGATACAAGTTTCCGTCGCCAGTAATAAAGTGGATGGTATCACCTTCACCTTTTCTCAAAACACGTGTACAATGATTGATTTCACTTTCATGTAAGTAAAACCTCTCCGCTTCGATATGTCCGTAGAAGAGTTGCAATTAAACGCCAACTTTATCCTTTGTCTTCACAATGGGTCTTTCTATTTGCTTTTCTACGAAGGCAATAATCTGGTCCGCTACATCAACGCCTGTAACACGTTCAACTCCTTCAAAACCAGGCGAGCTGTTCACTTCCAGAACGAGAGGACCGCGCTCGCTTCGTAACATATCCACACCTGCGATATTCAAGCCTAATGCTTTGGTGGCCGCAATAGCTGTCTTTTTTTCTTTCGAAGTTAAGGTCACTTTAACGCCTTCGCCCCCGCGGTGCAGGTTAGAACGAAATTCACCTTCTTGTCCCTGACGTTTATAAGCAGCAATAACTTTCCCGCCAACTACGATTACGCGGATGTCTGAACCACCCGCTTCCTTAATAAACTCTTGAACTAGAATATTAGCGTTAAGACCATAAAATGCTTCAATCACACTTTTTGCTGCCGTCTTTGTTTCTGCCAGAACCACACCTAATCCTTGTGTTCCCTCCAGTAATTTGACAATCAGCGGGGGACCTCCTACGGTTTTGATCAGATTCTGAACGTCGCGCGGCTGTTTCGCAAATACGGTTTTAGGAATGCCAATATCATTTTTAGCAAGCACTTGTGTTGCACGGAGTTTGTCCCGACTTCGGACAAGCGCCAGCGAGCTAAGCGTGGTATACACGTGTTTAACTTCGAATTGGCGGATAATAGAACTTCCATAAAAGGTTACAGATGCGCCAATTCTTGGAATAATTGCATCGTAATCAACCAATTCATGATCGCCTAAATACACATTGTTATTGTTGGTTTCCATACCTACATAACAATGATTGTGATTGATCACATCGACATCATGTCCACGTTTCTGTGCCGCTTCTACCAGCCTATTTGTGCTGTACAATGATGGGTTGGCGCTTAGAATAGCTAATTTCATTTTAAATTATTTAGTGACGTCGACGATAAAGCCTAGTTCAAGTAAGTTACGACCTAGGAGCATATCATAGGTAAGTTTTGAACGGTTTGAAAAACCAATCAATACGGTGTGGGTCATTTTATTAACCACAATTTCAGTCTCTATCATTGGACGTTCTTGTTTTGAACCGAACGAATTTCGAACGTTCCGCAAGATAAAATCGTCAAAAATCAGCTTATCACCCGTATAAAATTGATTGTCTGGATCAAAGAGAATCACGGCTAGTTTTGGCCCGTCAGTATCCTCATATATCTCTATATAAGAGGCACTTATCGCACAGCTCGCTGCTCCAGAGTCTACTCTGGCCGACAGATTATATACCCCTAATTCAGGTAAGTTGACCTTAGCCGTGGCTCCAACCGTAATTTTATTTTTCATGGCGCGAATAAAAGACACTTAATTGGTCTACACAATAGCAAAAACGAACTTCACTAAAATTTAATTTTAGCCTGAGCGCTAGTACTTAACGGAGCATTTACTCCATCTAAATATTGATAGTAGCCAGCGACTCCGATCATCGCAGCATTATCAGTAGTGTATTGAAAGGGAGGTAGGTAGATCGCAATATCATTTTTTGCTCCCCACACGGTTAGCGCTTCTCGCAATCCACTATTTGCGCTAACACCGCCCGCTATGGCGAAATTAGAAATATTGGTAAATTTTTGAGCAGCCTCAACCTTTTTCATTAAGACCTTTATTAGCGCACTTTGGTAGCTTGCACAAATATCATTTAAATGATCCTTGATAAAATTAGGATTCCGTTTCATCTCCTTTTGAAGTGCATACAAAAAGCTTGTTTTCATACCGGAAAAACTGTAATTGTAATCGGGCAGATCACTCTTATTAAAAGACATGAAAGTTGGATTACCTAGTTTCGCTAAACGATCAATGTGTGGACCTCCGGGGTAGGGCAGCCCTAATATTTTCGCAGCTTTGTCGAACGCTTCTCCGACGGCATCATCAATGGTTTCACCTAAAACGGTCATTGAATTCACCGACTGAACCTCGACGATCTGTGTGTGGCCACCGCTGACAGTCAAACAGAGAAATGGAAAGGAGATAGGTGTTTCGTGTGCACCATCAATCAAATGTGCTAAAACGTGTGCATGCATGTGATGCACGGGTATTAAAGGGATGTTTAAGGCAAGGGCCATACTTTTTGCAAACGAGGTGCCCACCAGCAAACTGCCTAATAGACCAGGTCCGTTAGTAAATGCTATGGCATGTAGCTCGTGAGGTTTGATATTTGCTACCTTTAGAGCGCGATCGACTACAGGTACGATGTGCTGTTGGTGTGCTCTTGAAGCCAATTCAGGAACCACTCCTCCAAAAGCTTCGTGAACTCCCTGAGAGGCAACCTCATTAGATAATACTTTATTACCTATGAGGACGGCGGCGCTCGTATCGTCGCAGGAACTTTCGATTGCTAATATGTAAGGTGCGTTTTGCATGAATGAGTCAAAAATACAGCAAAGATCACGTGTGCTGGGTAAAAATATCCGCATCAGCCTATTGGTCTCATTGGTGACCGTCATTTTAGCTGGAATTTTTTTTATTAATTCCACTGCCGTGCAACGCAGTATTTGGAATAGATATGTGGAGCCGCACCTTGAACGTATGCAGTTGTCTTCTGATTTTCAGGGTTTTGATTACATCTTTCCGAATTCTTTCGGCATAAGGCCCTTACATATCTACACAGCAACAGACACTCTTCTTGCAAGTCGAAAGATCGAAGTAATGGAGCTCTCTTTTTCAAACGGATGGAAGACTAACTCTATAAAAGGTGAGCGTTTAGTAGTAAATCTAAAGGCATTGGAATCGTTATTGGAAGAAGGACAAAGTAGTTCTTCGAATACAAATTTCTCCTTAGCCGCTGGTGAGATTACTTTACCCGATTTACAACTTACAGGAGATACGACATTCCCATCAGTAGCGATAAACTGCACCGGGTTTCATTTTGAGCAGGGGCTCAAGATTGAGTCCTTGCAGTTGAGATCCGTGTGGGATACTCTACAGTTGCTAGCGACCATGCAAAGCATTGAATTAGGTAATGATTCGGTTCGTGGATATGCTCATATTGATGCGGCTGGCTTTGGTCGGCTCGAGGGCACTATAGAAGGCACTGGTGAAGCAATAGTCTTTAACGGTGCTTTGGGTTTTAATGAGACGAACAAATGGCTGCCCGCCGAAGTGTTAGAATATGAGCTACCACTCGACTATGGTGTTCAATGTTCGTTATACCATTTCGATTCGTTATCAAGCACTATCTCATTTAACAACGCAACTATTTCAGGAGCGGCTACCTTACAGGGTGCCCTTTCTACCAGGTTTGCAGCTACCATTACTACGAACATCCTAGAGGGCGCTCAAAAGCATTTTCCTAAGAATCTACCTACGAACTTTATTCCTCGCAACCTGCACATAACAGGGACTTTAGAAAAGGGAGAAATAGTCAACGTCGATGCGAAAGTTCGCTCAAATTCAGCGAAATACACTCTTAATTTCAAAGATTTAGAGTCCGCGGCATTTGTTAATGCATACATTACAGAAACGGGGCTAACGAACCTTGAAGCGCTTACTTTTAAGACGGCATTGAAACCCAATATTACGGCGGTGATTCAGAATAACTGGGTAGCCACCGGAGTTTTCCCTAAGCTCCAATTCTCCACGCATACAAGCAGAGGATTAAGCTTTGACTTGCATCATAATGGTTTAAAAGATTCTATTTGGCTATCTTGTTTAGACACCCTTCTAGATCTGGAAGGTTTTGTGGTGAGAGATGTTGGCGATTACATCATGGATCTAGAGGTACATGCGGTAGGTTTAGATTTATTTGATCCGTTGGATACTGGCCAGGTCATTAGCGGTTTATTTGGCCTTAATTATCTTGAAAATTCTACGGGTAACTTTTCAGCTAATGAAGTTGTATTGCAACGGCCAAATGATGTTGTAATCCTGCGTTCATTCTTCGCAGAGCACGGTCTTGAAAACGGCATCCGTTCTCTAGTAGTACAAAGTGATGTCGCCAATGGTCGGCTCGTAGGTCACTGGAATTTCCAACTATTGCCCGAAGTCGCTAAGGTTATTCTAGCTTCTTCATACGATGATGGTTCTGTGAAAGTTTGGCCAAAAGCGAAACTAGAAGGTTATCTAAGGGTGGGTGAGGTGAATTGGTTGGCCGATCTATTACACTTGCCTTTAACGGTAGAAGCCGGAAGCACACTCAAATGGGACTACAATAATGTAGGACGAACCTGGTCGCTCGATGGGGCAGTTCATTCCGGTTCTTATGACAACTATACCTTATCGGGCCTAGATGTAACGGTACTTCACCAAGGTGACTATTTTGATGCCTTAGCTTCGATGGACCAGGCACGTGTGAATGAAATAACTATCGATGGACTTAAAGCAGAATCGCACGGCATAGGAAAGAACCGTAGCGTTCGTTTATCAGGCGCAATAGAGGATAGTATTCCAAGTCAATTTACTGGTGCATTCAAGTATACACCGGGCAGTGCTGATTTTGAGTACGGCATTTTCAATATTGGTTTAGACACCTTTAAATTGGTTACTTCCAAGAATATTTCATGGAATTCCAACTTCATAGAGGTCGCAGGCTTGCAGTTCGGAGGCGGTGCCGGCGCTTTAGGTTTAGACGGTACGTTTACCTTCGATGAAGAAGTTTCGTCTAAGGCTACCATTGTTGCTGAACTAAATGCACGGCCTTTAAATTATTTAATTCGAACCCCAGAAGCTGTTTTAGGTGGATCTTACGCCGCAGAACTTCAATTCCTTGAGGACTCTTCTTTACGTTGGACAGCGAAGACTTCAATTACTGGTCTAACCTTTAACGGCATTGAATACGGTGCGTTTGATGGTCAAATTGGTTACGACCTTTCACGGTCAGACATTTATGTTCAAGGTCAGTTACTGGATGGCACCAAGACGTATTTATCTACTAGAGGCCACTACAACACCTCAATGGACGATCTAGATATCAGTCTTAATCTAGCTTCCTTAAATGTAGCTTCTTTGAACCCATTCTTTCATGAATCCATAGCCGGTTTGGCGGGCAGCTTAGAAGGAGGTTTGCAGATTTATGGACCACTAAATAGTTGGGAATCAAGAGGAGAGGTGTACTGGCATCAAGGGGAGATTGAAATCCCTTTGTTGGGCGCGCAATTCGCGGTAGTGGAAGAATCCTCAATTTCAATAACTCATGAAGGATTCCAATTAGATTCAATTGGATTGGTCTCAAGGATAGACCAAACCAAGGCTTTGGCATGGGGCTCTATATTGCATCGCCAGTTGAGCGAATTCGGCCTAGATATTCACTTGTCTACAGATAGTTTGCTTGCGATGAATAAGCCGCGAAATGCTGAGGATATGTTCTACGGTAGGGCTGTCGCCGCGGGAACGATGGATTTAGTAGGTCCTGTAGAACAATTGCAACTGAATGTTCAAGCCACCACAAAAGAAGGGACCGTGCTTAAAATTCCAATGGATAATCCAACTGCCGTGGAATTGCCAAGTTTTATCCGATTTGTAGATTCAGAATTGCCGTCAGTAGTTCCGCCTACTTTTACAGGAGTCACGGACTATTTTAGTGCAGATTTGGGAATAGAAGTAACCCCAGAGGCTAGAATAGAATTGGTTCTAGACGAAGTATTGGGAGATATAATTCGTGCACAAGGCAGCGGCTCAATGCGATTGAAAATTCTTGAAGATGAGAGTGTTGAGCTCTACGGTGTTTATACTGTTCAAGAAGGGGATTACCTTTTCACCCTTCAAAACATCATTAACAAGCAATTCCAACTTTTACCCGGGGGGACCATATCATGGAGCGGCGATGTCTATCAAGCTGAGCTTGACTTAAAAGCCGTATACCGCGTTCAAACGGATCTCACAGGATTAGTCACCAGCGCGAATTACAATAATGAGAAAGTTCCTGTAGATCTAATTATTGCGCTGTCGGGTCCTCTACTTTCTCCCGAAATAAATTTTGCCCTCGAATTACCGGAAAGTCCTGCTTCCTACCAGCAAGAACTAAATCGTCATTTTTTAAACGAGGAAGCGCTTCACTATCAAGCATTTTCGCTCCTAATGTTGGGCGATTTTTTCCAACAAAATTTGGCCATTCAAGAGAGTATAAATTTCGAATCTTCGCTCGGTAACACCACCTCTGAACTCCTTGTGAGTGAGTTTGGCAGTTGGTTGGCGGCGGGAATAGGTCAGTATGTTACTGTCGACTTTGATTACACCACAGGCGCGAACCCATTGACCAACTTTGGAAACCAGGGCGATAATCTTAATCTTGGAGTGTCTAAAAATTTCTTTGACGGAAAATTAAAGCTGCAATCGTCTTTTGACGTGCCAATAGGACAGGAGCAGGCCTCAACTTTATTACTTGGAGATACGGAAGTAACACTGGACATCTCAAAGCAGGGTAATGTAGTGCTTAAAGCGTTCAACAGAAGCAATCGTAATGATCCTTTACTCCAAAGTACAGGTCCTTATACACAAGGTGTGGGTGTCCAATTCAAAAAGGACTTTAATAGCTTAACTAAGCCTTCAAAAACTGATTCTCAATAAGGTCGACCGCAGATACGAGATCTTCGACGTAGTGTTTAGGCACTGTAGTATGCGGCTTTAAACCGTGACCAGTTTTTACTCGAATGGTTTCAACTCCTGCATTAGCACCGGCTTCGATATCCCTTGGACTATCTCCTACAAGGTAACTTTGCGTTAAGTCAATATTGAATCGGTCCGCAGCTTCTAGTAACATACCTGGCTTAGGTTTGCGACAACTACATTCAACTTTAAACTCTTTAATTTCACCTTCATACCCACTGTGCGGATGGTGTGGGCAATAGTAGATCGCCTCAACAAAAGCCCCATCTTGCCCTAATTCTGTTTCCATCTTTTTATGGATTTCATCAAGCGTAGCAATGGTGCAAAGTCCTCTGGCAATCACACTTTGATTGGTCACCACGACCACTAAGAAGCCCATCTTATTTAGTCTACGGATGCTCGAAGCGGCATACGGGTACAATTCTAGATCTTCCGGTCGGTCGATAAGGTCTGTATCGATATTAATAACACCATCGCGATCAAGGAAAACACACCGTTGTTTGTTATTTAGGTTACGTGCGGCGACCTTTCCGCTTTTTAGGGCCTCTTCAACCTTTTCTAATCGGTCCGGTGTACCCATATCCTTTAGATATTCAGGCGTATTGTAGGCGAACACATTTAATTTTGAATGAAGGGTAGGGAAGATGTCTTTTCCAAAGTCCGCTTTTACCCCGGGTTCCAAATGTTCAAGCACGACAGGATCAAAAACGTAGGCTGCTGCATTCACTAGGTTTCTGTAGCGTAAACCTTCTGGATGCGGTTTTGCATAGAAGGCCGTCACCCGACTTTCGTTATCAACAGCTAATAAGTCGCTGTCGTATGGGTGGTCGTTTGGATGCACTACTAATGTGGCGTCCGCATTCTTATTGTGATGGAAAGCCACGAGTCTACTTAGATCCATATCCATTAAAACATCCCCGTAGAGTACCAGAAATGGTTCTTTTAACTGTGCTTCAATAGCTTTCACTCCGCCAACTGTGCCTAATGGCTTTTCTTCAACGTAATACTTGATGTCAACCCCAAAGTCTTTACCGTCTGAGAAATATGATTCAATATGCTCGTACATGTGATTTACAATGAGCCACACCGTAGTAAAGCCATGCGCTTTGAGTAAGTCTATTTGGTAGGCCAAAAGAGGCTTGCCTAACACAGGCATCATGGGTTTGGGTACGTCCGCTCTAACCTCTGCAAGTCTAGTCCCTTTTCCTCCCGCAAGAATTACCGCTGTTTTCATTCTAACATATTTCCCTCAAACCTAAGAAACTACATTGGGCTTTTTTCGAAAGAATCAGAAAGTTTCAAAAAGACGATTATTTTTTGCTCAAAGGTGTTGTAGATTTCAAAAACGCTATTACATTTGCAACCCAATCAAGAATACGGTCCGGTAGTTCAGTTGGTTAGAATACAAGCCTGTCACGCTTGGGGTCGCGAGTTCGAGTCTCGTCCGGATCGCCAACAGAAAGAAAGCCCCGAGAGCATCGCTCTCGGGGCTTTTTCGTTTAGGTTTTAATCAATTTATTGGCGCCTTCCTTTGGGCTTGTTTGCCCGGCTTTTGTGCAACTCACAATACCTGTGGTCAGGTAGGGCTTCTCGTTCACACTTCGCACCGGTCTTAGTTTTAAAAACACATTTACGAAAGGCTTTTGGTCGAGATTCAGTGTTTTTAGTCCGTAAGAATGGTAAAGCACTCGCACGATCTGGCAAACAAACCGAACAAGGCAGAAGTCCTCGGTTAAGCGCTTGACGTTCATCCACCTTTATTTGTCCATTTTTCAGATACCTACAGCCGTCTAAATGATAGCGTGCACCGGAAGGATTGATCCCTCTCGTTGAGAAAACAACGATTTCTTCCACAACAGCGGAATCGCTAGCCTCTTGCGCATTAACTTTAATGCTCACTAAACTAAGCAAGACCAATACCTTTATGATTCTTCGAAACTTCATACGAGCAAAGCTATTCATTCTGTTTTTTGCCTGCGAATTTTTGACGGGATTCTCGCAATCCACTAGTATTGATTTTGATTACTTGCAAGTGGTGGAAGCGCCTAGAGGTGCTATAGGCTTCATCGGGACTGCTGCAAATTATCACATCAATGGTGGACCAAATTACCTGGGTATACGTCTGAATAACGCTGCTGTCGGCACCCGGGCAGGCTATTACACCTTTGGTTACCAAGCAGGTAGTAGAATTCCAATAACTAATGCGCTCAACCTCCACCCAAAATTGATGTTCACTTCTGGGGGAGGTGCTGAAAGCAATGACGGTTCAGGAGGCTTCTTAACAACCGCTGCAATGTTAGATTACTCGATCGGGCAATTTAATGTTGGACTTGGTGGTCAATACAGTTACGTCAGCACCGGCATTATTCAAGGATGGAGCCCAATGGTTAGCCTAAGTTTATCTCAAGATTTTAGTCGTTCGCCTTATGCATTGGTTGAAGCACAGATATTCACAAACGCAATGTATTCCAGCTGGAATCAGCACGATAGAAACACTGCGTTTGTCGGTGTCGGTGGTCGACTTTTTGATGACCACATGTATAAAAGCGTCTACCTCACTGCGGCCGTCACGGATTTAGGAGGATATATGGATGTGTACGGTGGCTATGGTATTTATAGCGACTTTGGGAACTTCCGAACATTAGCAGAAATCAACCTAGGAACGGGTGGTGGTGGACGCGCACCGGCCGGAGGAGGAGTTCTTGCAGGAATTCAAGGGGAATTGCAATGGCATTACCGTGGAAAGTTTATGGGCCTAAGTAGCGGCGTGCTCAAATGGATCGATGGTCCATTCTATTTTAGTTTTACAGGCCTTCATTTGGGTAGCGATTTTAATTTCACCAGTACTCAAAATGAAATAGGCTATTTACCCATGAATCTCAGTATTGAAAATGGGGTTAGAACGTATCTCGGCGAAGACGGCTTCTCAAACCTGGGCATTGCTTTTCGCCTGTATAGAAAAGGTATGGTCCAGCTGCGGGGGGAGAGTTACTGGGCCTTTACAGACGGCAGAGGTGCCTATGCAGAAGGTTTGTTTGGCTTACGCCTTCAGCCAAATATTTGGTTTATCGAGACGCAGGTGGGCGCCGGAGCAGGGGGTGGAATAAACCTATGGGGCGCTGCCGCGCTAGCTTTTGTCAATGCGGGTTTTGAAATACCTGTAAACGATTATTGGGATGTTACAGCTCGCGGTATCTACAACGTATATTCCTCTCAGGCATTTCCTACCTATGGATGGCAATTGGGCATGACCTTTAATATACCTTTTAACACCCAATTTTGATGCGCCGGTTAGTACTCACTCTTTTCTTTATAGCCCATCAGCACTGTGCAGGTCAAGGGACTTCTATGACACTCTTGTTTGAGCCGCTAGAATCCACTAATGACATGATGTGGGTGACCCAACGATTTGAGTTGGTCAAGGATTACACAAAAACAAAAACTTC
>ERZ651776.636-NODE-636-length-47587-cov-6.857588_pt1 | contig 47587 bp, 48 predicted proteins | sample MGYA00514761_ERZ651776 | MGnify/ENA metagenome assembly ERZ651776
AGGCTTCATCAAAGGCGCAATCTGCATCCTTTGTAGGGTCTGGGTTAGCTGCTGTTTGACCATATCGCTGAGAGCCTCCTCCAGCATATCAGCCCTGAGCCTCCAGCCGGTTGGGTCTGCGCCTGTGATCGTGAGGCGGTTGGAGTAGTAATACCGAGTGGTGCGTCCGTTCTTGCGGGTTTTAGATGGCGTTAATCTATCTCCTGTCTCATCAAACACTTTACCAACCAAAAAGGCTGAGGGACCGCGAGAGTGATGGGTGCCGCGCTTAATCACGGACCTCAGCTGCATCTGCTCTTGCACACGATCAAATTGATCCTGCGCTATGATGGCCTCATGGAGGCCCTCATAGATCTCTACTTTATGCCTGACCTTTCCAATATAGATGGGGTTGCGCAGAATATTATGCAGACGGCCCCGGCTATAGCTGCGCGCGGGCCAAAGCTGATCTACTTCGCGCTTGAGTTTGCTCAAACATCCCACGCGTTCATAAAGATCAAAGACACGCTGAATGTCGGGTGCATTCTGGGGGTGGGGTTCCAAAGACTGAACTTTGGGGTCTGAATGTACTTGATAGCCCCAGGGGACAGTACCGCCCATCCACATGCCCTTCTTTTTGGAAGCCGCTATCTTATCGCGGATACGCTCGGCTGTGACTTCACGCTCAAACTGGGCGAAGGATAATAAGACATTCAGGGTCAGCCTGCCCATGGAGCTCGATGTGTTAAACGATTGGGTGACCGATACAAAGGAACAGCCTGCCTGCTCTAAACGCTCGATAAGGCGGGCGAAGTCAGACAGTGATCTTGTAAGGCGATCTATCTTATAGACCACGATCATATCAATGAGACCTTTATCAACCTCAGCCAATAGAGCCTTAAGGGCAGGGCGGTCCATTGTTCCGCCTGAGACACCCCCATCATCAAAGCGCTGTTTAACCAGCTTCCAGCCCTCGTGACGCTGCGAGGCTATATAGGCGGTACAGGCTTCATATTGAGCATCAAGGGAATTGAACTCTTGATCCAGGCCTTCTTCTGAGCTTTTGCGGGTATAGACAACGGCGCGCACGCTTGGGCGCCCCAGCCCGTTCATGGCTTCACTCCAAAGAACTGAAAGCCTGATACGTTATAGCCGGTAATGGCGCGCGCTGTATGGGACAGGGACTTAAAGCGCTGCGCGTTCCAGGCAAACCAGCCGTCCTCTGCCACCTCAACAACATGGGTCTTTCCGTGATACTCACGCACAAAGCGGCTACCGGGCTTAAAGGCGGGACGCATAACATCGCGCAGGCCGGCGCGGGTAAGGCGCAGGCTCAGCTTTTTGGTGAAGCCGCCATACAGCTTTGTTTGCAGCTCGAAGGCTAATATCTGGATCAGCAGGCTGCGGCTGATATGCTTTGGTGGTGGCCTTCCAATCAAAGACCGCCAGTGCTCCAAAAGTTCATCTCGTTCTGCTGGTTCAATCCAGCTATATCAAGTTCCATGCCCTTACTCCCCTTGGCTTCGCTCACTGAGCAAAGCCCGAGTAGCTTCGGGCACACCAACACACAGGCTTACGGCAAAACAAAAGTCCAGTCCGAACAAGGGTATCTAGCAGACGGTAGGCTGCCGATGTTGAAATAGCGATGTCTGCGGGTACCCAGATTAGTCCTGCCCACTAAAGGCAACTTTACTCTGAGAAAGCGATCAATCCCATTTAATCTTACTCATAATGGGTTACCGCAAGGTCAAGCGCTGTGCTACCTTTTTATTCGCTAATGCAATTAAAGACTTGAAATAGGATCCCAACTTTGTCAATAATTGACACAAGGCAGAAAATTTTCACGTTTAAGTGCGTATTTTTTATTTTTGGGATCCTAAATTGAAGCAAGCCTGGAGATGCTGTAAGCGAGGTGTTTGCGCAAAAAGGGGGGGGGGATGGTCGTCGTTCAACCGACTAACAAGTCCGTAGAGGCGTTTGAGGGTCTACACCTTTATCATGGTGCGATCTCAAATTGTTCAATGCGAGTGCGTATGACGCTAGTGGAAAAGGGTCTGGATTGGACCAGCCACCACGTTGATCTCAAGAAGAAAGAGAATATCACCGATGATTACTTCGGCATCAATCCGAAGGGGCTGGTGCCAACACTAGTTCACGACGGAGTTGTGCATACTGAGTCAAATGATATTATCGATTATTTAGACAATGCTTATGGAGAGCCAAGCCTTAGGGCTGAGGACACCGAAACGCTGATGAGCTGGTTAGAACTGGCGACATCGCTGCATGTGCCTGCAGTTAAACCTTACGTCTATGCGACAATCATAGCGCCTAAAGTTAAAAAGACAGCCCAGGAAGAGGCGAAGTATGCTGAGCTTCAAAAGAACGAAGAACTAAGCAAGTTTCACGCTCAACATGCAGGTGGTAAGCAGTTCCAGGGGGAGGCGTTCAAAGAGGCAGAAGCGAAACTGAATGAGGCTTTTGCCAAGTTGGAGTCAACGCTAGCGGGATCCAAGTGGATGATGGGGGATAAGTTCACGCTCGCTGATATCTCTTGGATCCCATTGCATTTTGTACTTATCGGCTGTGGCTATCCGTTTCAAAATTACCCAAACATCACTCGCTGGGCAGACGCTTGCGCGAAAAGGCGGAGCTTTAAAGAAGGCATCCTCGAATGGTGCCCAGATTTTTCAAAAGTCTAACAACAATCAGCTCCTAAGAAAGGGAGCCACTTAGGGAGAAATTACCAATGAACATAAAGCATAAATTCGCATCACTTGTTCTTGCCGCCAGCGTATCGGTTGGCGCAATGCAAGTCAGTGCGGAAGAACTATCCGTAGCAACGTTCATTCCGCCACAGCACCACATCAACGCGTTTTTCTTTGACTGGTTTGGCAAAGAAGTCGCAGAGCGTTCTGGCGGGTCTTTGACGTTGAAGGTCTATCCAGCTGGTCAGCTGGGCGCAGGTCCGGTGCAGCAATATAAACGCGTGGTTGAAGGCGTGGCGGATATTGCTTTTGGTTTGCAAACGTACACGCCAGCGCTGTTTCCGAAATCGATCTTGGCTGTCCCTCCGGGCAAGCATACAACATCGCTTGATTCAACGGCCGCCATTCTTGAGGTCTTTGATGAATATCTCGCAGATGAGTACAACGATGTGGAGTTACTAGGTATATTCACCGTTGCAGGCGACGCTTGGGCAGCAACTAAGGATCTGTCAACGCTCGAAGGATTGAACGGTTCAAAGGTTGTGCCTTTTGCGGCCATGACATCGCCGATTTTTGAGGCTTGGGGCGCAGTTCCAGTGCAGATGCCGGTGACTGAAATGTACACGGGTCTGTCGTCAGGCACGATTGACGGCACGTCAATTTCTGCCAGCCAGATGACACCACCCTGGAACTTCGGTGAGGTTTCTAGCCACTATGTTGATAATATCCCGGTTAGCTTCGCGGTGTTCTTTGTTGCGATGAACAAAGAACGTTATCTGGGCCTGTCGGACGAACATCGTGCGATCATTGACGACCTTTCAGGTAAAGAAGTGTCGATGATGGGTGCGACCAGCTTCCACAACGACGCGCAGCGTGGATTTGCGGCCAATGCTGGCGACGCGCCGCAGGTGAAAGACGTCTCCTTCGTATCCATCTCAGCCGAAGAACGCACCAAGATGGACGCGCTGACGGCTGAAGCACTGCAAACGATCTTTGCCGAATATGCGGATAACGGTATCGAGAATGCCGAAGAAATATATGATGCATTGAACCAATAGGGGGAATGGATGTTGTATTCAAAAATTGGAAAAGCTCTGGCTGTGGCGGTTGCCCTAGGCTCAGCTACTCAAGCGGCAAAAGCAGAAGAACTAAGTGTCGCAACATTTGTGCCGCCCAATCACGAAACGGTGACGGTATCTCTAGCCTGGTTTGAAAAAGAGCTTGCTGAAAGATCCGGTGGCACTTTGACCATGAAGCTATACCCAGCTGGACAGCTGGGTGCCGGACCGGTGCAGCAATATAAGCGTGCTGTCGAGGGTGTCGCAGACATCACCTTTGGGATTGCTTCGATTAACCCAACGTTGTTCCCAAAAACCTTGCTTGCCGTACCACCGGGCAAAGCAGTTGACGGGCTTGATTCAACAGAACGCATGTGGGCCATTTTTGATCAGTATCTTGCGGATGAATGGCAAGAAGTAAAATTGCTTGCGCTAGGCAACCCTGCCGGCGGCATGCTGATCGCAACCAAAGATGTGTCCACGATCGAAGGCATGCGGGGCGCGAAAATTGTGCCTTATGCAGCTATGACATCGCCTGTGATCAAGGGTATGGGCGCTGTTCCAGTTCAGATGGACCCGTCCGAGCACTACACAGCTCTAAGCACTGGAACCATTGACGCGGCTGTATCGTCTATCAACAACGTGATGCCACCCTGGAATCTGGACGAGGTGTCAAACTATGCGATCCTAAACGTTCCTGCGACCTTTAATCCAGTCTACTTTGTGATGAACAAAGAACGCTATGAGGACCTTAGTGATGAACATAAGGCCGTCTTGGATGAGATCGCAGGGCTTCCGTTTTCTATGGAGTTGGCACGTTCATTTCACCTCGCGGATCAACACGCACTGGAGTGGGTTGAAGAGCAACGCCAAGCAGGCAATTTGAAAGTTGAATGGAAGACTGTTTCAGCCGAAGAGCGTGCTAAGATGGAAAAAGCTGCGGCAGATGGCATGGCACAAATTTATGCCGACTATGCCGAACGCGGCATTTCGAATGCCCTGGAAATCTACGAAGCTTTAAATAAATAAACGCTCGGGCCAGGTCTTTTCGACCTGGCCCGACCACTTTGAAAAAAGTAATAAGGACAATTGATGTGCCAAATCTAATCAGGCATTTTGACAAAATTTTGACCTGGGCGGCTATTGTCCTAGGTGGAAGCGCCTTGGCGTTCATGACAATTTTCTCCGTCTGGAACGTGTTGATCATGCGTAAAGCGATGAACAATCCGATTACAGGGGCTGAGGATCTTTTGCTTTTGTGTTTGGTCGTCATTGTCGCGCTATCCGTTGGATTAGGGTCGCGAACTGGTGCGCACATTGAAATTGAGATCTTAGAATCAAAGATGTCTGTTTGGTTTGCCAAATGGTCTTTGATTTTTGTAAAAATTCTTGGGATTGGCGTTTTGACAATCATGTCGCAACAGCTTTGGCACGCAGGCCAAAAGGCCGTTAAATTTGGCGAAACCACCCAACAACTTTTAATTTCATACGAGCCATTCTATTACCTTTTGGCCGTTTCTATCGCGATCTATACCTTTGTGTTATTGTTAGATATTTTTCAGGTTTTGCGATCCGGGAAAGTGGAAAAGCTTGCGATAAATGGGGACGTGTTATGATCAGTTTAGCCACGATTGGCATTCTTGGTTTGCTGACCCTTTTTGTCTTACTAGCTCTGCGCATGCCCGTGGCCCTATCCATGTTATTCGTTGGATTCACAGGCACGATCATAGCAAACGCGAACAAGTTTCTAAGCATTGGCATGGATTCCGATCAAGCTTGGTCCAGGGGCTGGAAGATCGCCTATTCAAACCTGGCTGGGGAAACGTTTGAGGCAGCGTCGAACTTTAACCTTTTGGTCATCCCGATGTTTGTTCTAATGGGCAGCATTGCTGGGGCATCAGGCATGTCACGGGATTTGTTCACTGCTGCCTATCGCTGGATGGGTCATCTCAAGGGCGGCTTGGCATCCGCGACGATTGCCGCATGTGCGGGCTTTGCCGCTTTGTCAGGGTCATCTCTTGCTTCAGCCGTGACTATGGGACGTGTAGCACTGCCGCAGATGAAACGTTATAAATACGCTGACCCCTTGGCGACAGGTTCTGTCGCCGCTGGTGGGACGCTTGGATTTTTGATCCCCCCTTCCGGCGGTATGATCATCTATGCGGTTCTCACCGAGCAATCGATTGGGAAACTATTTATGGCCGGTATTATCCCGGGTATTGTGCTAACTCTCCTTTTTATCGCCGCAATCTACCTGGTTGTGCTCCGCAAGCCGGAATCAGGCCCTCCGGGCGAACGTGCAACTTCTTCTGAAAAATGGTCATCCCTTCTTGGCGCGCTTCCCATCTTGTTGGTGGTCGTGGTGACCATTGGCGGGATGTATACAGGGTTCTTTACGCCTGTTGAGGCGTCGTCCGTTGGGGCATTTTTCACATTTGTTGTCGCATTGATCATGGGGCGATTAGATCTGCAAAAAATGAAAGTTATCATCCTTGAATCTATGAGCACAACGGCAACAGTATTTCTCATAATCATTGCCGCGTTTGTGTTCATTCCATTCATGGCACTTACGGAATTGCCGGCCCAATTGGTCACGATATTGACCTCGCTACCTATTGGGGACTTTGGTGTGCTGCTTATCATTATCTTGGTCTATTTATTTCTAGGCATGTTCCTTGAGGGAATTGCCATGTTGGTGTTGACTATTCCGGTGGTTATTCCAATTGCGATCGGCCTAGATTGGGATCTAATCTGGTTTGGGATCATTATCGTTATCATTCTAGAAATGGGGATGATTAGCCCACCTGTAGGGATCAATGTGTTTGTTGTGAAATCCATCGCACCTGATGTGCCAATGGGCCAAATTTTTCGCGGCATTTGGCCATTTTGGTTCGCCATGGCGGCTATGATCGGCTTGCTTATATTATTTCCACAAATCGCGCTTTTTCTGCCTGATAAGTTGGTGGGCGGATAGCAAATAAAGGAGACTTTTATGGACGGATCATCTGAGATCAACACACTGCAACATTTTATCGGCGGGGAATGGACTGACGCCGAAGATGGTGGAAAGATCACCAGCTTTAACCCAATTGACGACAGCGTATATTGCCATGCGGCCGCTGGCACGGGCAACGATATGCGCAAAGCAATTGCAGCAGCGCGTGCCGCATTCCCGGCGTTCAAAGCAACGACCCCAACAGAGCGTGAACGCATGTTGTTGCGCGCCGCGGAGTTATTAGAAGAGCGCCAAGATCAAATCGTCAATTGTCTGATTGATGAAATTGGATCGCCGATTGGCAAGGCGAAATTTGAGTTAGGCAAAGGTCTTGCCATGCTACGCGCCGCGGCGGGTATGTGCCGCAACATGCGGGGGGAAACGATCCCATCAGATACGCCAGGCATGATGTCGATGTCGATCCGCGAGCCTTTGGGCGTGGTTGCCATTATCACGCCTTTTAATGTGCCGCTTATCAAAAACACCCGCCTCGTTGCCAATGCCTTGGCCTGTGGCAACACTGTTGTTCATTTGCCTTCCGAAATGGCACCGCACCTGACGGTGTTGATGGCTCAGATTTTTCACGATGCAGGGGTGCCAGCGGGCGCTTATAACGTCGTAACAGGCAATGGTGCGGAAATTGGGGATGACCTAACATCCAGCACAGACGTTGATTTTGTGACCTTCACGGGCTCATCCGTCATTGGTCAGCATGTGCACGAAATTTGTGCCAAAAACAAAACTCCTAACACATTGGAATTGGGGGGGAAAAGTCCGACTATTGTCTTGGCCGATGCGAATTTGGACAAGGTCATGCCCCTGGCTGCCCGGTCTATTTTCATGTTTGGGGGCCAGCTGTGTATTGGGTCTAGCCGGTTCTATGTGGAACGGGCAATCTACGATGAATTCGTTAAACGATTCACAATGATTGCTGGTAAAATGGGCATGGGGGATTTGCGCGATCCAAACACGATTATGGCACCAATTATCTCAGAGCGCCAACGCAACCGGGTCAAGGACCATATCGAAGATGCCAAGGCTAAGGGCGCTACTGTGCTTTGTGGTGGCGAATTTGAAGGGAACCGATGCCGGCCAACCATCTTGGCTGAGGTCCGCGAAGATATGACCGTATGCCGGACGGAAACCTTTGGTCCCGTGACGTCAATTTACGTTGTTGAAAGCTATGAAGAGGCATTGGAAAAGGCCAATGACACCGTTTTTGGCCTGTCATCCGCGATCTATACAACCAACCTAGAAAAAGCGATCCATTACGCCACGAATTCTGGCGCTGGTATGGTCCATATCAACGGATCAACAGTTTATGATGAAGCGCATGTGCCCTTTGGCGGCAATGGGGAATCTGGCGTGGGCCGTGAAGGCACGGATGCAGACCTCGAAGCGATGACAAAAGTAACGTGGGTGACGATCCAGACATAACTAGTGCCCTAGATCACCACGAATAAACCTTCCGCGCGGCAATGTGGCGGGCCTTGGAAGGTGAAAACGACACAATAATCGGCCCAGTGCCGAAACTCAGTTAAACGGAGAGACCACTTTGGCTCAACTTGGCAAAAATATTATCGGAACCAGCGACACTTCCCCATTCTTTTTGGTCGAAAACGCGGATGCCGTTTCCATTGATGCACCAGAAAATCGCAAAGGCGATGCGGTACGGACTTGGGTGCGTTCCCTTAGCGGCTTCCAGAAAGAAGCATTGGTTAGATCCGCCAAAACTGGCCGCACTTGGCGGTTGGTTTCAGATGAGGGACCATATCTAAACGGCCATGACGCAGCACCTTGTCCGCTGGCGTTTTTGTCCACGGGCATGGTTGCAAGTTATATGAATGAAATTGTAGCTCTGGCCGAACAACGCGGGGTCGTAATGCGCAAACTGCGGCTGATCCAGAACAATTTCTATACAATGAAGGGGTCTATGCCCAAACGCACGATGGTTGGCGGGGCGGAACCTATTGATCTAGAGGTCGAAGTTGATTGTGATCTGGATGATACCGCTTTGAACATCCTTTTGATGGATGCTGTACATGCCTCACCTTTGAACGGTTTGATGCGCGGTAAATTGGAAAGTTTGTTCAAATTATCAAAAAATGGATCAGAACTCACTACCGGTAAAGCCGCAGAATTGGATGGGGCATTGTTCCCAGACCCTGGCAATCATTTTGCGATGGCTTGCCCCGTTGAAAATCGCCCTGAACTCGTGGGTCCCGTTGGTCCAACTCCAAAAAAAGAAGTGGCTTTGGGCACAACTGCTGCTGCAGGAAGTTTAACCGACGAACAAAACCGTCGTTTGAACATTGGGGCCATTGCAACGCTTCGCGAAGATGGGATTAAAGACATCCAGCAAATGCAATATTCCCCATGGGGAACGTCATTCCGGTTCCTGAGTTCCGAGGATGGCCGTGCTCCCGATGCCAATTCGTTGATTAGTGCTGGGATTGGGTTCTGTTTCATGACTCAATTTGGCCGGTTCGTGTCCATGTTGAAATTAGACCTGCCCGATTATCGTATCGTTCAAGACACCCATTTCAGTCTGGGTGGCGCATCTGGCGGGACCGGAAAGGCCGGCGAGGCCGATGCGATTGAAACACATTGTTATTTAGAGACATCCGAAGACGACGCAACGGCCCAGGAAATGCTGGATATGTCTGAACAAACCTGTTTTCTGCACGCCTTTTGCCGGACTGAAATGAAAACCAAGCTAAAAATTACCCGTGTATAAGGAACTGGCATGACATACGATCAAGATAAATTGGAATTGCGCGAACTGATCGAAAATTGGGTTATGTGGCGTGATGCGGGTTTTTGGGAAAAATTCCGAACTGTGTGGCATGATGACGGCCGAATGATGGCCACATGGACTCAAGGCACGGCAGATGAATTTATTGAAATGAATAAACAAGGCTGGGCCAAAGGTGTGTCCATCTTGCATTTTCTTGGTGGGTTCACCTGCGAAATCAAGGGCGACCGTGCCATTACGCAAACCAAGATGACCATTTCCCAAAGGGGCGAAGTGCACGGGGTCTTGGTCGATGTTGTTTGTACAGGTCGGTTCCATGATTTTCTTGAAAAGCGCGATGGCAAATGGGGCATGTGCCTGCGTCAACCGATTTACGAAAAGGATCGCATGGATCTGGTCACCCCGGGCGAGATGGTTGAATTAGACGCGGCAGTCCTGGAATCCTTTCCTGTTGGGTATCGTCACCTGGCATATTTGCAATCCAAAGTAGGTTATCCGGTTAAAAAGGACATGCCAGGTCTTAAGGGGCCTGAAGTTGAAGCGCTTTATCAGACCGGACAGACCTGGTTGGCGGGTAATTCGATCAATTGGGCCGGCCACAATTGGGGTAAGTAGAATTGCCAACGGCCGCTAAAAGATGGGGACCACGAGACGGTTAGCAAATTCGGATCAAGCGTGCATGTTGGCGGCGTTCCAATGCCCTCAAAACATGCCCTGCGCCGAAAGACCGACATAGGGAAAGCACTCGTATGGAAAAGAAACCCTTTACATTCGAAAGTAACCGCTCGCGGATTGTATTTGGCAATGGGTGTAGACACCAGATCGCAGATGAATTGGTGGCCTGCGGGTTGAGCCGTGCATTGGTCCTCTCAACATCGAACCAAATTGAACAGGCAGAAGAAATTTCTAACATACTTGGTCCCAGCGCCATTGGCACCTTTAGTCTCGCTGCAATGCACACACCCGTCGAGGTCACCAAACAAGCAATAAAAGTTTTTGATGAAGCCCACGCTGATTGCATTGTTGCCATTGGGGGAGGGTCGACCACGGGTCTTGGCAAAGCTATTGCATTCCGCAAAAACACGCCTCAATTCGTCCTTCCAACGACCTATGCCGGTTCAGAGGTCACGTCTATTTTGGGCCAAACTGAGAATGGCATCAAAAAAACTGTCAAAGATCCTTCTATCCTTCCTGAGGTCGTAATTTATGATCCAGAACTCACGTGTGAATTGCCTGTTGGGATGAGTGTATCAAGTGGTCTAAATGCCATGGCCCACGCGGTGGAAGCGCTTTATGCGCAAGACCGAAACCCCATATCTTCGATGATGGCAGTAGAAGGAATTCGGGCCTTGAAAGAAGCGCTTCTCAAAATAGTTGAAGCACCAGATGATCTAGAAGCCCGCGGTACCGCGCTCTATGGGGCTTGGCTATGCGGCACGGTACTAGGGGCCGTCGGCATGGCTTTTCATCATAAACTTTGCCATACGCTTGGTGGAAGTTTTGACCTGCCTCATGCAGAAACCCACGCAATTTTGCTGCCTCATACGGCCGCTTATAACCAAACCGTCGCGAAACATGTTCTCGCGCCAGCGACGGCGCTTTTTGGTGGCGATTTGGGCCGTGGGTTGTTTGAACTGTCACGACGGCTCGCGGCTCCGCAAAAACTAACGGACATCGGATTTGGTCATTCAATGATTAACCGTGCCTCTGATATCGCCATGCAAAACGCCTATTGGAACCCAAGAAAAGTCACCCAAAAGGGTATTATGGCGGTACTGACGAATGCGACTGACGGGAACCCGCCGTGCAGCTCTTGAACTAGAAAGGACAATTAAATGAGCGAACATTTTACTGAAGCTGGATCGGTAGATGCCGTAACCTCACGCACTGGGCCGGAAACAGATGCGCGCCTAAGCAGGGTTATGTCCTCATTGGTTTCTCATTTGCATGCGTTCGCGAAGGACGTTGACTTGCAACAAAATGAATGGTCGATGGCGATCGAGTTTTTAACCAAGACGGGGAAAATATGCAGTGATGAGCGTCAGGAGTTCATTTTACTGAGCGATATTTTGGGTTTTTCAATGCTGGTCGACGCGATCAGTAATCGTCGCCCGAAAGGCGCAACAGAAAGTACAGTTGTTGGCCCGTTCCACGTCGCAAACGCACCCAAACGCGCGATGGGTGACAATATTAGTTTGGATGGCGTCGGAGAGCCGTGCTTGTTCACAGGGCGTGTTCTGGATCTGGATGGTAATCCGATTGCTGGTGCCACGATCGATGTCTGGTCTGACAACGCCGATGGATTTTACGATGTCCAACAACCCGATGTTCAACCTAAATGGAATAATCGGGGCCTCTTCACGACCGGCGAGGATGGGAGCTACAGTTTTTATGGCATCAAGCCTGTCTCCTATCCGATCCCGGATGACGGCCCTGTTGGTAAGCTTCTGGCTAAACTTGGACGCCATCCGTACCGACCGGCGCATATGCACTATAATGTGTCCGCACCTGGCTACAACAATTTGTGTACACATACATTTGTCGGCGATGATGAGTACATTTCGTCAGACGCTGTGTTCGGTGTGAAGACATCACTGGTTGCACCTTTTGAACCATCAGACGACGTGGATGCCAAATGGGAATCCCCCTTCGACTTCGTTTTGGCAAAGGCCTAGATCATGGATAAAACACTCTCATCACTGTCAGAGGCCGTCGCCCATGTAAAAGACGGCATGACAGTAATGATTGGCGGCTTCGGTGGCTCAGGCGCACCAATCGAAATGATCCATGCATTAATCGATCACAGGCCTAAGAACCTGACAGTGGTCAATAATAATGCGGGCAATGGCCACGTTGGGATCGCCGCTATGATCGAACAAGGCATGATTGCCAAAATGATTTGTTCCTTCCCACGTTCTGCTGATCCGCGCGCATTCACTGAACTTTATTTGGCCGGAAAGATCGAGCTGGAACTTGTTCCCCAAGGGACATTGGCCGAACGCATTCGTGCCGGAGGTGCGGGTATTCCCGCATTCTACACCCCTAGTTCCGTCGGCACGGAATTGGCCGAAGGCAAACCATCGGAAGAATTCGAGGGAAAGATATATATCCGTGAAAACTGGTTGAAGGCCGATGTGTCGCTGATCAAGGCGGAGCTTGGCGATCCACTGGGCAATTTGACCTACCGCATGGCAGCACGCAACTTCTCACCTCTCATGGCAATGGCGGGACAAAAGACATTTGTTCAAGTCACGAAAGCTGTATCAGCCGGTGAAATTAACCCAGAACATGTCACAACACCGGGTATTTTCGTTGACGGCATCGTTGAAGTATCCGCGCCTCAACAAGAAGAAGCCTTGAACCGCGTGAAGGCTGCGTACCCATGATTGATGTCACAGAAATCAAATTGACTAATACCCAGATCGCGTGGCGTGCTGCACAGGATTTGCAAGACGGCTCGTACGTTAATCTTGGTATCGGCTTTCCTGAAATGGTTGCCGCTTTTCAACCCGATGGGCGCGATGTGATCTATCACACTGAAAATGGCGTTCTGGGTTTTGGCAAAGCACCGCCACCTGGCGAAGAAGATTGGGATTTGATCAATGCGGGGAAAAGGGCGGTCACGCTGAAACCTGGCACTGCCTTCTTTCATCATGCCGACAGCTTCGCGATGGTGCGCGGCGGTCATTTGGATTTGGCAATTCTAGGCGCATACCAAGTGGCGCAGAATGGTGATATCGCCAATTGGTCGACAGGGCGCGGTGGTGTGCCTGCAGTCGGCGGAGCGATGGATCTGGTGCATGGTGCAAAAACCATTGCCGTCGTTACAGATCATGTGACCAAGAAAGGCGAACCAAAATTGCTAAAGGCATGTACGTTGCCATTAACCGGAGCGGGCTGCGTAAAACGCGTTTATACTTCGCTGGCCGTATTAGACATTTCTGAAGTTGGTTTTGTTTTGCGCGAAAAGCTGGCGACCATATCCATGGATGATCTGCAAGCGGTGACGGGCGCTGAATTACATGCCGAAGGCGAAGTTATTGAACTGAATGCACCCGGAGATCTGTAAATGGCTGACGATTGTGTAAGAATAGTAAAACCTGGTACGGCACTGTCAGACAAAACGAGCTTGAGCCGTGCAGGGTGGTTTTGTAGCCGTGCTTGATGAAAAAATACCCCCTATCTCGCTACATGAAACTTGGCCTGGGGTCGCTGTATAATCTTGTCCAGACCTTTCTGTTCTTGGGTAAGAAAACTTCAAATCCACAAACGCAGTTAGCAAACAGCGTGTTACATCACTTTAGTCAATGAACCACAATATTGCTGGATCGCTAGAAGGTATTAAATCAACATGGTAGCCGCGCTATTGGGACTAATTGCAGGGGCATTCTTTGCTCTTACTACATTTTCGCAGCGGCGCGGTCTTGCCGACACTGACGGCCTATCCGGTGCGCTTTATTCGATCGGAACAATGGCTGGATGTTTATGGTTAGTGTCTCCGTTTTTTGTAAATTACGAATGGTTCAAAGAACCAATAGTTTTTATATTTGTGATTACGGGCATCCTGTTTCCCGCAAGCAGCCAAACAGCGCAAATTTTTTCGGTGCAAAGACTTGGTCCGACTCTTACGTCGGCTTTTGGTGCCCTTGCGCCAATATTTGCGGTCATTCCATCTGTATTAATATTGGGCGAAGCATTTAATCTTCAGACTGGTCTGGGCCTTGCACTAATTGTTTCTGCTATGATCTATTCAACCACTGGATCTGGGAAAATACCTCGAAATTGGCCAATCTGGGTATTAGTTTTGCCCCTTGGAGCATCCTTAGCACGAGGGATTACACAACCTTTTACCAAGCTCGGGGTGCTCGAAATTCCAAGCCCGATATTCGCAACTATGGTCCAAGCGACGGTATCGTTGGGTGTGATTTTGTTAGTGACATCACTTCCAGTGAATCGCAAAGCACGCCGGATCAATTTTGAAGGCCGAATATGGTTCTGTGTCACTGGATTATTGATAACCTGTGGAATCTTATCGCTTAACTGGGCAATTTCCTTAGGTGACGTGTTGCTTGTTGCACCGATTGCATCGCTCGTTCCGCTTTGGGCTTTGACCTTCAATGTTCTAATATTTCGAGTGGAGACAGTCGGTTTGCGCCATCTTGGCATCGCGGTGCTTGTTGTTTTAGGCGTGTCATTGATCACTTTGCGCTAGCCTCGAAGGAAGCCCGAAATATGGGCAAACTTTCCGAAACCGCACCTAATGTACAAGTATATGATAATAGAAAAGTAGGGTTTACTACTCCCAATCGCCAAGTTCGGTGTTAAGTCCCGTGGACCCGGGCCCCCAACCCTAAGGCCCCGCGTGTGGGCTCACGTGTTTTTAGCATTAGGGTAGTAAATTCATTAATAGGCAATTTTGTTCGCAACTGCATCTTTAATCACACGTTAATCGCACGCTGAACCGTGTCGCTATGCTCGCTGAGTGGCGTAAATAATTGAGCGCTTAGTTTCAGGCTGCGCCATCAATTCGATGCGAGTTGTCACTCGTCTGACCGCACCGAAAAATTCATTAAGGGGCTTTGGCACAAATGCGCGCAGCTTAGGTAAGCCCCAAAGCATCGGATGTTGCCATTGCGCTCATGCCGCCATCTATAACAATATCTTGCCCTTTGATCCACGCGCTTTCGGGTGAGGCTAAAAAGATGATAGCGTCTGCCGCTTCTTCGGGCAGACCTGCACGACCCGCGCGTGCGATATTCTTGGCGACTTTTTCGCCAAATGCTGTGATGAAATCATCCAGTATTCCCGTACTAACGGCAGCAGGGCTAACGGAATTCATCCGTAAATCGCGGCTCGTCATCTCTTTTGCGCGTGCCATGGTCATCACGATCACCGCTTCTTTAGACAGGTTGTAGGCGCTGGTGGCGTCCATCTGTTGATCTGCAATAAAGCTTGTAACATCTGAATTAGAGAGAGCCATAAGTGCTTTGATTTGATGAAGATTTTCACGCCATGCTGCGCCGGCCCTCGACGCGGTATTTACGATGGCTGCACCGCTTTCAAGTTTATTAAGCATTCCATCAAGGAAAGTGCAAAGACCAATATAATTCACCCTGAGCACCAACTCAGCCTGACCGTTGCGGGGTGGCAGTCCAGCATTGTTTATCAGTGCATCGAACGGTCCCTCAGTGGCGCTAAGCGCCTGGGCAATAGAAAGGGGATTGCTTAGGTCGGTCTTGATCCAGTAATCGGCATTTGGCCCCGGATCAACAATATCAAACGCTGTTACTTCATGGCCCGAGGCATTAAGCTTTTGAGCGATCGCTGCACCAATTCCTGTGGCTCCGCCTGTCAATGCTACGCGCATACTAGGTCTCCTCAAAAGCAATTTTGGAAAAGTGTAAGGGGTTTTTTGCAAGTAGAGAATAAAATATGCGTAGCTTTATCCAGCGCATGTGTTGGTGTTCGTCGCATCTTGCAGCTATGCCAAGTTTTCTTCCAATTCGCGCGCCGCGAGCAGATAGTAATTACGCGTCGGCGCGTTTACGGTGAAATCTGCAATATATCGGAGGGCCTGGATTTTGATTTTGCTTGCCGCATCTTTTTGTTGGTCAGCAAAAATCAAGCGATCCGCCAGTTCCATCGCCCATTGCGTCTCGCCATCTGACAACGCTGTTTTGGCTGCCAACAATACAGCATCCGCGCCACCTGCGAGTCTTATGATCTTCAGAGCCTCGGCCACCGGCGGTAGCTCCCCCAGGTTGGTGGGGTTGCCATCGAACCAGCCTAGAGTACCTGCAAAATAGGCGCGTGATGCGTAGCCAACATGGCCATAAAATTCCTGCAAATATGGTTTGGAAGCAAGATGGTCGGGTAGTCTCAGATCCGCTGCAATCGTGACTGGATCAAGTCCAGCGTTCATGCCCTCTACTGTTGTTGACACAACGTGCCTGATCGCATCGCGATAGTCGGTCAGTGCTGTGCGTATCGCATCGGCTCCTACCACCGGCTGCGTGTGTCCGGGGGCCAGAACTTCGGGTTCAAAGGCCATCAGCTGATCCATTGTATCGGCCCAGGCATCAAAGTCACGATAAGGGGTGCCGCGGATGGCATAGAGGTTTGGGAATGCGTGGTAAAAATTATCCCCACTGAACAAGATCTTTTGCGATGCAAGCCAAACCACAATGTGGTCTGGCGTCTCACCGGGTGCCTTTACCAATTCCAGGTCGAACCCATCGCGGTTCAATTGCGTTCTCTCTGAAATGCGTTGCGTGGGCTCAATGTACCCGGCACCCATCCCCTTCATGGGTCGGTCGCCTGGACCGACACCCACGCTTATGCGTTCGTCAGGCCGTAAACTGATCCCAAAATGACGTTTGGTACGCGCCATCAACGCTTTGTTGGGTGCAGGGCGAGACTGATCGACGCCAACAAGGTCAGAAGTGAAGTTGTCTGAGGCAATCACTTCGACATCACGGCCTTCGGCAAAGACCTTTGCACCAGAAATATGGTCACGATGCGAGTGGGTGTAGATGATCGTGGTGATGGGAAGGTTAGAGATCGCGCGAAAGTCGGACAAAATGTTCTCGGCGGCCTGTGTGGTTTCTGTTGTATCGATAAGAACTATGCCAGCTTCTCCAACAAGAAAATGCACGTTTGACGCGGCATAACCAACGGCGGTAAAGACGTTGTCTGACAGCTTGTGGATCTTCTTTGTGAACTGTGCGTTCTGGGCAACGAGGTCTGGGTGTGCTGGCATATCTGTTCTCTCTCTGCTTCAAAGGCTCGGTTAAGCTCAATAGGTTTTGGCTGTAGGACCCTGTCGTGCGGTTACGTCACTTCATCGTATGGTGCCGACCCGTTCTTAGCAGGGATTACACTGATGCCCGAATAGCCAATCAAGTCCTTTATCGTGAGTTCTTCGTCTCGTTTTTCGAATACTTTAATATATTCAACCATCGTATTGGAATGCTCGCGCATGACGCCTTCAGCGCGGACAGGGTCGCCGCTTTGGATGGCTTCAAAGATTACTTTATGCTGGGAGTTGCCAAGCTTAAGCCTGAACAAACTACGCGCAATTCCATCTGCTGTAGACAAAACTTGGCGGTCAAACATCATTGCACCGACTTCAAGCATGGGAAGATGGCTGATGCGGCTGCATGTGAAGCCAACATAGTCGTTGCCGCATCCCTCAAGTATGGTTTTGTGAAAGGCAGCGTTTTGAGCTTGCATCATCCTCAGCGACGCGTCGTCCATTTTGCCCACGTTTATCAGACGATCAATTTCGTCTATCGCTACCTCCAGATCGGGCATTACATTGTGACGACCGGGCGATTGCGACATGAGGCGCGCGGCCAGGCTTTCTAGGTGACCGCGCACGGCAACGGCCTGTAGAATGTCTTTCACCGTTGGCGCGTTCACATAGTACCCGCGCCCTTTTGAACGACGGATCAATCCCTCATGCTCCAACATACGAAGGGCAAGCCGCACAGGCGTGCGCGAGACACTGTGCGTCTCAGAAAGCTGCGCTTCTGACAGGCGTTCTCGCCTGCCATACATGCCAAGAATGATGTCACTGCGGATTTGAGCAGCGAGTTCTGTATCAATGGATTCCATAAACGTTATTCACGATGTTTGGGATCCCAAAGTCAAGCAAGTTTCCATCAACAGTTTGGTTGCGAAAATTTTCACTTGATTTGGGATCCTTAATTAGTGTTACTTGCTATAGGTCGCGCAAGAATCAAGGGAATATGAACGCTGCAGTTCAATTTAGGATCCTAACGTGTTGTACCTGGTTTAAGGCGACCAACTGCGCGTTGGATTGAAGGGAATAGGAGTCTCTCAAGTGGATGGACAGGCGGCCATGAAAAATTTTAAGTATCTCATTGGTGGTCAATGGATTGATGCAAGTGGTGGAGAGTCCTTTGAGGTACTTAACCCTTTGGATGATACTCATTATGCGAAAGCGGCTAAAGGCACGCCCAAGGATGTTCAGGCAGCGGTTGCTGCGCTTTCCACTTCGCGTGCAACTCTAACGCTGGTATGTGCCACATGAACGGTCCAACCATTCACGATGAGGTGCATGTCCCCTTTGGCGGTAACGGTGAAAGCGGGGTTGGGCGCGAAGGTACTGACGCAGATATGGAAGCGATGACAGAACTAAAATGGGTAACGGTGCAGCTATGACGTTTACACTTTATCATCACGGATCCTCTGTCTGTGCGGCCAAGGTGCGTTTCGCGATGGCGGAAAAAGGGCTTGAGTGGGAGGGTGTCTATATCGATATTCTCGCAGGCGAGCAGTTCGAACCTGAGTATCAAAAGATTAACCCGAAGTCGGTTGTGCCGACTCTTGTGCATGGTGATCTTGTGATCCCAGATAGTACTGTGATTGTAGAGTACCTTGATCAAATTGCGCCTGAAACCTCTGTGCATCCCACAAATCCGTACCTGCGCGCGCAGGTGCGTTATTGGACCAAGGCGGTGGATGAAGATTTGCATCCTGCATGTGGCGCTATGACTTTTCTTTGCTCACATCGTCATACCGTTCTGCGCAAGCTGGGCAAAGAGGGCACGGAGAAGTTTCTTGCCTCTACGCCGGAGTTCTCCGTCACCTCTGATTGGAAAAGCTTTAAAGACGCAATCATTCGCCATGGTTTTGATGCGCCAGGTGCGGTTGAGAAGGTCAAGCTTTATGATAGCTACCTGCACAAGATGGATAAAGCGCTGGAAGGTAACGATTGGTTGGTCGGCAACGCCTTTACGATCGCGGATATCGCACTGACGCCTTACGTTAATCGCCTAGCTATGATGTCGATGCGCGGCATGTGGGAAGGCGGACGTCTGCCCAATGTGGAACGTTGGTTCAGCGCCGTTGAATCACGCGAACATTTTAAGCCATGCTTTATCGACTGGGTGCCGGAGGATCTGACCAATGATTTGCGCGATAACGGCAAGCAAAGTTGGCCAGAGGTCGCGCAGATCCTTGCAATAGAGATTTGAGAATAAAGCCAGAGGAGAAAAACATGGGTCGTTTAGATGGAAAAACAGCCGCAATCACCGGTGGCGCACGCGGTATTGGCGCTGAATACGCTAAGAAACTGGCGTCTGAGGGGGCCAACGTCGTTGTCACGGACATTCTTGATCCCGCAGACGTGGTGGCAGAGATTAATGCTGGCTCTGGCGGCAAAGCGGTTGGATTGGTCGTAGATGTGACCTCGGATGATGATCTTAACGCCATGGTCGCAAAGGCCGAAAGTGAGTTTGGCGCGCTCAATATCGTGATCAACAACGCGGGTTTGTTTGCGAACTTGGAGCTAAAGCCGTTTTTCCAGATCGACAACGACGAGTTTGATAAAGTCATGACGATCAACGCGCGTTCTATCCACCAATCGACCAAAGCAGCACTTCCTGCATTGGTGCGCGCGGGCGGCGGTAAGATCGTCAATATCGCCTCCGGCACGTTCTACTATGGCCCTCCCGGCCTGTCTCACTACACTGCGTCCAAAGCAGCAGTGATAGGTTTGACCCGTGGTCATGCTCGTGAGCTTGGTGACAAGAACATTCAGATCAACGCCATCGCTGTTGGTCTGACGGAAAGCAGCTCGATCCGCGGTGAAGACAAGTGGGATCGCGCGCGCGCACCCACCGTCGATTCCCGCTCAATCAAACGCGAGATGGTGCCAGAAGACTTGCTGGGGACTCTAGTGTTCCTATGCACCTCTGACAGCGATTTTATTACGGGCCAGACGATCAACGTCGATGGTGGAAAGATAAACTTGTAAATCGAATGGGCAACACACAATCAAAGCGCAAAAATATACTCTTCATCATGTGTGATCAGTTGCGTTATGACTATCTTTCGTGCGCGGGTCATAAAACTTTGCACACGCCCAACATCGACTCGCTGGCAGAGCGCGGCGTGCGCTTTTCCAACGCTTACGTGCAGTCGCCAATTTGTGGCCCCAGCCGGATGAGCACTTACACGGGACGTTATCCATCCTCTCACGGTGCGACGGCAAATTTTGTGCCGTTGCGGGTGGGTGAGAAGAACATTGGTGATCATCTCAAGCCTTTGGGCATACGCCCTGTTTTGGTGGGCAAGACGCACATGATCCCAGATCAAGAAGGGATGAAGCGCCTTGGCATCGATCCAGCCAGTGCCATTGGCGTACACCACGCACAGGTTGGGTTTGAACCTTATGAGCGTGATGACGGCATCCATCCTGATGTGGTTCTGAAGCCGAATGTTGCCTATAATAATTACCTCAGGGAACGCGGTTTTGATGATCACGAAAACCCATGGCATTGGGCCGCAAATTCAGTCGAGCGTGACGGCGAAGTACGTTCCGGCTTCTTCAACGATGTTTCTCAGCTGCCGGCGCGTGTTAGCGATGAGGAGTCCGAGACGCCTTACATGACGCGCCGCGCGATGCAGTTTTTGGAAGAGGACGATGGGGAGCAGCCATGGCTATTGCATCTGAGCTATATCAAGCCGCATTGGCCCTACATCGCCCCTGCGCCCTACAACGATATGTACTCTGCCGCAGATGTCCAGGAGGTGCATAGTTCCGAGCAGGAACGCGAAAACAACAACCCCTTGGCGCAGCATTTCCAAGAGCGGATCTGCGGGCGCACCTTCTCAAAAGCAGAGGCGCGCGAGACGGTCATCCCGACCTATATGGGCTTGATCAAACAGATTGATGACCAGCTTGGCATTTTGTTCGACTTCATGGCTCAAAAGGATCTGATGAAGGATACGATGATTGTGTTCACATCAGATCATGGCGAATATTTTGGTGATCACTGGATGGGGGACAAAGATTTTTTCCACGATCCTGCGGTAAAAATTCCGCTGATCATTGCCGATCCTGATCCGTCTTGTGATTCAACGCGCGGCACTGTTCAAAACAGGCCTGTAGAGTCGATCGATCTATTGCCGACCTTCATCGAATATGCTGACGGCGCTGTGCCTAAACATGTTATTGACGGCCGTTCGTTGTTGCCACTGTTGCAAGGCGAGGATGTGCCTTGGCGCGAATATGTGGTGAGCGAATATGACTATTTTCAACAGACTTTCAGTCCCAAGACAGGGCGCGCACCTCTCGACTGTCGCATATATATGATTAAGAGTGATCGCTGGAAATATATCCATGCCCCTGGCTATGCCCCGATGTTGTTCGATCTGGAGAACGATCCAGACGAGTTTATGGACTTGGGCTGCTCTGACGATCACGCAGAGGCGCGACAGCAGATGCACTATGCCTTGGCTGATTGGTCCTTGCAATATCGTCAGCGCGAAACTGTATCCGAGGAACGGGCGCAGCAGATGGTTGGTCTTGAGGACAAGTTCGGAGTTTTGATCGGGTATTGGGATGAGGAAGACGTAAAAGCACCTGCGACCGCACCTGATTTTGCAAAATATGTAACCAACGGAACTTTGCGCAAGAGCAAGGCCGTTTTTTGATCTACTGGGAGGTAATCATGATCAAAAATTTAGTGAGCGCCGGAATGGCAATAGGGCTTTTGGCAGGCACGGCTTCTGCGCAAACGCTTTTGACGGCGGAGACGGGACCACCCGCAACGGTTCCGTTCACTTCAACGACAACGCTTGCTGAAATTGCAGCTGGTGCTGGCATCGCAAATATGCAGGTTGCAGACAGTCAAACCTTGACCAACTCGCTTCAAAACGTGGCGGAGGGCAAGACAGACGTCTCCGGTGCGCCTCTTATTCTGACATTTTTGATGTCCAAAGGTGCAGGCCCTTACGCCAAGCTTGGCAAAGAAAAAGGCAGCGAGTTGATCGGCAATGTTCAAGCGCTTTACACATTTAATTACGGTGGTTTTGGTCTTTATGCCTACAACAGTTCAAGCGTTAAGGGCTGGGATGATGTCGCAGGCAAGACCATCTTGAACGGTCCACCGCGTGGTGCGGCCTTGACCAATGACCGTGGCATTTTGCAGCTCGTCAGTGGCGTAGAAGACGGCAAAGATTACAAAGGTATTCAGGTAAATTGGGGTCAAATGCCAAAGACCATCACAGATGGTTCTGCAGATGCAATGATGCTGCCTGTCACATTTCCTGACGGCCGTATCACACGCTCGCTTTCGGCGGGTGATATGACGTTGTGGTCTATCCCTAAGGATATCTGGGAAGGCGCAGCTATGCAGAAATATATCAAAAGCCCGGGTACGGCGGGTATTACGTTCGACCTTGCTAACGTTGCGCCTGTCGACGGTCTGACAATCGTCAGCGAAGATGGCATTTGGCGCAGCCCGACGACAGTTGGCGCGGAAGTGGTGAACGCAAGCATGGACTTTGAGACGGCCAAAGCACTAACAAAAGCGATGTTGGACAACACTGAAACGTTTTTGACCAAAGCGCCCTACATGGCAACGACAAAGGTCGGATCTGTTGGCTTTGGCCTCTGTGGCGCGGTTCCCGTTAAATACCATCCTGGTGCGGTCGCAGCCTATGAAGAAGCGGGCATGACTGTGCCAGATTGCGCAAAGCCTTAATGATTTAGCCTCGGCAAAAACAAGCGTTTGAGGGTCGCGACATTGTCGCGGCTCTTAAAGTATCTAAAGGGCAGGACCCCAAGAATGAGCGACATCGACACCACCGCGCACACCAGTAAAGGCGTTGCAGCACAATTGGTGTTCTGGCTTTCGGTTTTTTTTGTCATCCTTGGAATGATCAATGCAATGCCGGGCATTCCGGGACTTGACCAACTGGCTGCAGACTTAGCTGGAAATGATGACTTCATCATTCGCAAGTTCCCGTTTCAGTATTACTATCCTTTCGCATTTGCGTTGATGATGATCATCGTTGCCCTAAAGCATTCCATGTGGCGTGCGTGGATGGGGCAGAAACCGTTAAAGCGCGGTTTTGGATTGTTCATGGACGTAGCACTTGTTCTGATGGCGGTGACAATTTCCGTAACCTATCTGGCTGAAATTGAATCGGTTTGCATTATTGATCAAATGACAGGCGATCGCGCCCGTATGCTTGCCGAAAGCTTACAGATCGAAATCGAAAATGCAGAACTTTTTGGTCTGCCAACGCCAACAACTGTTGATGATCCGCAATGTTTGAACACCACGGGTCCGTGGCTTGTGCTGATCATTGGTATGGCGATTGTTGTCTTCCTTGCCTACAATGTGAAGGTCTGGGGTCTGCCACTGGTGTTAGTGGCTATTGTGGTAGCCACTTACACGATTGGCACAGTCCTAGTTTGGTATTTTTACGGCGTTGACGATATCAACAAATACTTCGTGACCAAGATCGGAGGCGAGCCACGGTTGCTTTCGGATGGTCGCCCGCGTGTGCATGATATTTTGGTGAACAACGCATCCGGTCTACTGGGCCGTTTCATGGATATCATCTTAAATGAGATATTTCCATATCTTATCCTTGGAGCATTGTTTGGTGCGTCCGCCGGTGGGCGCTCACTCATCAAGGTTGCCTTTCGATGGACTCGAAATCTAGCGGGCGGTCCTGCACATGCGGCGATTGTATCGTCAGCAATGTTTGGCACAATTTCAGGCGGACCGATTGTTAACGTCCTGTCGACGGGCGTGCTGACCATTCCAATGATGATCAAACGCGGGTTTTCGAAAATTTTCGCAGGCGGTATGGAAGCAGCCGCATCATCAGGTGGTTCCATCATGCCCCCTGTTATGGGCGTTGCTGCATTTATATTGGCTGCTTTGACAGGCGTGCCTTACAATCAAGTGATCATTGCTGCCGCGATCCCCGCTGTGGCCTATTTTCTGTGCCTGTTCCTTTCGGTCATGTTTCAAGCGCGCAAACAAAAGATCAGCGCCATCGGTGAACTGACCGAAGACATGTACCTGGAGCGTCAGGATGTCCTGAATTTGTTGATGATTTTCCTGCCTATTCTCATTATTCTCGTATTGCTTCTGACGAGCAAGGAAAGCGTTGGATGTGGCCTAATTGGTGGGCTTATGGGTGCAGAGCGCAGCTTTGTAGATGGAACGTGTAGCGTTGAAAACCTGTCATGGTTCCTTAAGCTTGTCCAAAACGCGGCAGGCGATGCGGGCAGTGCTGGCTGGTGGGCTGTGATCGCGTTGTGCTTTTTGCTTTTCCTTGACCCAGAACTGCGCGCGAAACCCTCAAAGCTGTTGCAATCGTTTGCGGAAGCGGGAACGCTGATCGCGACACTTTATCTGATGTTCCTCGCGGTCTCGATCATCGATTTTTGCCTCAAGTTTACAGGCATGCCCTTCTTCATCTCGCTTGATGTGTTGCAATGGTTGCAAAGTTTGAACCTTGGCTCTGAAGGATCGATACTCTTCCAGTTTGTGGCTCTTTTCGTGACCATGCTTCTCGCGGTCTTACTCGGTATGGGGATGCCGGCGGTGCCGGCTTACATCAATGTTGCTTTGTTGATGGGGCCAGTCCTCGCTGGATTGGGCATCTCGGTATTTTCAGCCAATATGTTCATCTTCTATTTTGCCGTGGCGTCTGCGATTACACCGCCCGTTGCATTGGCGGCTTTTGCAGCGGCGACAATCACCAAAGCGGAACCTATGGCCACTGGATTTGCAGCCGTACGGGTCGGAATTGTGATGTTCGTAATTCCGTTTGTCTTTGCGCTTTATCCAGAAATTCTGTTGATTGAAGCTGCGGTCATTGATCCGAGTACCAGCGAGGGAAGTGAAATCATGTATCTGCCGGGCTATACGGGCGATGTACATTGGGCTGCTTTGACCATTGTGCTGCTGCGTTTGTTCCTTGCGCTTTACTTGCTCGCCAGCGCGTTAGCGAGATACGATCGCGCGGCCTTGTCGGTCTGGGATGTGGCACTGCGACTAGGGCTGGCGCTCCTTGTGATGACGAAGGATCCTGCAGTGTACGGGGGCGCAGTAGTTGCTGCCTGCCTCTGGCTCGGGTTGCACGTTCTCAAGAACCGACACCTGCGCTCCGATAATGCTGAACCGGCCTGAATCAACGATCAAAATAGACACTTCAGCATGGAGCATATCGGAAGGCAAAATTAGGTGAAGACATCATAAGTACCAGTGCGTTGCCTGCGTTTTTCAAAGTCGCAAACGCTGATGAAATTGGCATAGAAGCCCCTAAAAACCGAATTGGTGACGCAGTTCGCACGTGGGTGCGTTCGTTCAGCGGTTTCCAGAAGAAGGCGTTGGTGCGCTCTGCCAAGACGGGTGACACTTGGCGGTTTGTGAGCGACGAAGGGCCTTATTTGAATGGTCATGATGCCGCTTGTTGTCCGCTCGCGTTTCTGTCTTGTGGCATGGTGACGAGCTATATGAGCGAGATCATGGCGCTGGCTGAACAGCAAGGTGTAGAGATCCGCAAGCTCAAGCTTATCCAAGACAATTACTACACCATGCAAGGCTCCATGATGAAGCGTACGATGGTGGGCGGTGCGGAGAATATCGAGCTTCAGGTCGAGATTGATTGCGATCTGGACGACATGGCGCTGAACGAATTTTTAGTGAATGCGACTTATGCGTGGACAGGTGGAGAGCCTGTTCAAGCTAAGCAAAAACGGCGCTGAATTGCCGACGGCTGGTGCTTTGGAACTCGATGGCGCGATCTTGCCTGATCCCAGCGATTACTTCGCCAAGGCTGTGCCGATGGCAGCCGTTGATGGGTTGATGAGCAAAGTTGGCCCCACTCCTAAGAAAGAGGTGAGCGGCGGAATAGCGACAAATGCGTCGTCGCTGAGTGATGAGCAAACCCGTCGTCTCAACATTGGCGCTGTGGCGGAGCTGCGGGCGGATGGGATCAAGCGAATCCAGCAAATGCAGTATTCGCCCTATGGTACGTCGTTTATGCTGCTCAGTTCTGAGGATGGCCGCGCGCCAGATGCAAACACGCTTATCTCCGCGGGCATTTGGTTCTGCTTTATGACCCAGTTTGGACGGTTCGTTTCGATGCTAAAGCTCGATCTGCCCGACTACCGCATTTTGCAAAAGACACGCATTTTAGCTTAGGTGGCGCAAGTGGCGGCACTGGCAAGGTGGGCGCAGCCGATCCAATCGAAACCCATGTGTATCTTGAAGCATTCGAGGGCGATGACATTGCGCAAGAGATGCTCGATATCTCGGAAAAGACGTGTTTCTTGCACGCGTTTTGCAAAACGGATCTAAAGACCAAGCTAAAGATCAAACGCTTGTAAAATGGCGGTCCGTTAAAGGGCCGCCATTTTATTCAATCTTATACGTCTGCGAAATCAGGGCACCACTTGAGCACGCCTTCTTTGAAGCTGTCTTTCTTTGCGAATTCTTCTGCCCAGCGAATGACGTTCGGGTAGGGTTCAAACGAGTATCCGCAGCCTAAAATGACAAAGTGTAGCGGGATCCATGAGATATCCGCGAGCGTGTAATGCGCGCCCATGATCCATTTGCGTTTCTCCAGCGTCTTTTCGAGCTTGAAGAAACAGGCATCCAAGATCGCAATCGCTTTGTTCAAATCAGTGGTACTAAAATCCTTGTCGCCTGAGTGTTTGGCGTGGAAGTTCTTTAGCTCTTCATTCTGTTGCAGATCGTTGTATTTTGCTTGCTCTTCGGCGGTTTTCTTGAGTTTTGGGGCCATCTTGGTCGCGTACACATAGGGCTTGCATGCTGGCACATGGATTGCCGCCGCCAGGTGGAGCCAGCCTTTCAATTCGTCCTCGTCGCCGTGGCGCAATGACGGTTCGGCATAGGTTTCATCGAGGTAGTCGATAATGTCGTTGGATTCGATATGCACCACACCATTATCGATCAGAGTGGGGACAAGACCATTGGGATTGATGCCGAAGTAATCGTCTGTGATGTTCTCTTTCTTCTTGAGATCAAGGTGATGGCTTTCCCAATCAAGGCCCTTTTCGATCAACGTCATTCGTACGCGCATGGAGCAATTGGAAATGCCGCCATGATAAAGATGCAGGCCCTCATAGCCTTCGACCGCCTTGTTCGTTGGTATGATTATCGCCATGTTTTTAGGTGCTTTCCGTTGATTGGGTTCCTAAGGTATGCCTAAGTATCCAAAATCGGGCGTGAATACCTGCGCTTTGAGCAAATTTTGCCCTTTATGGGATCCCATGGCAAGAAAAATCTGATGATAGTGGACTCTTTGATGTGGTTTGTCTTGATTTTAGGATCCCGAACCGCGTTAATGGCCTCAACCTTAATTAACCGTCGCTGTGCATAGTAAGCAAGGCTCGCGACATTGCTTCAAGAGGGACATGACCATGCATCCGGAACTCAAAGCCCATCCAGAATATTTTCAAAAAGAGATCGTGCAGCTTGCCGATAACGTCTATCAAGCGTTCGGATTTGCGGCGTCTAACGTCTACATGATCATCGGTGACGATGGTTTGATTATCGTTGATACGTCCGAGACAACGGTGGCGGCAGAGAATATTCTGGTAGAGTTTCGCAAGATCAGTGATCTGCCGATCAAGACGATTATCCTGACCCATTCGCACCGCGATCATGTTTCGGGTGCAAGTGTTTTTGCCGAAGGCGGCAGCCCCGAGATCCTAGCAAGCACACGCTATTCTGAGGACTCGCTCTTCGTTGCATCGGATCATCCGCAGCCTGTGAAAGCCATGCAGGCGCGCACGAAGCGCCAGTTCGGCATTGGGCTTTCCTATCCTGATGAAATCATCGGCATTGGTGTTGGCCCCGGCGCGCGGCCGCTTAAGGGCATGGGCGCAGGCTCCCTTACCCCAACGCAGCGCATTGGCGATGAAGGGGCGAAGCTCTCTGTTCATGGTATCGATTTGGAGCTTGTTAGAGCACCGGGTGAAACGCCGGATCATATCGTTGTGTGGTACCCCGAGAAGAAAGTGCTGATCAGCGGCGACAATTTCTATCGCTCTTTTCCGGCTCTGTATCCGCCACGCGGTTCGGCGTATCGCGATTTTGATGCTTGGGCGGATACGCTGGATCTGTTAATGAGCTTTGGCCCCGATGTGCTTGGACCCGGTCATACTAAAGCGGTTTTTGGCGCAGATACGATCAAAGGGGCGCTGACCGATTACCGCGACGCGATCCGCCATATCGTAGATGAGACACGCAATGGCATGGATGCGGGTTTCACGATTGATGAGTTGGCTGCGAGCGTGAAACTTCCCGATCATTTGGCAGAAAAGCCTTACCTGCGCGAATACTATGGCCGCGTAGATTTTGCCGTACGCGCCTATTTCGTTGGAACTTTAGGTTGGTTTGATGGCAATCCGACTTCGCTATCGCCGCTTGCGCCCAAGGATGAGGCGGCAAAAATCATTGCGCTCGCGGGTGGCGCTGCAAATGTGCTTGCCGCTGCGCAAAAGGCGCATCAGGATGGCGATTTTCAGTGGGCCTTAGAGCTGGCAGACCGTTTGCTGAATTTAGGGCATGAGGTTGCTTTGGTGACGCAGTTGAAAGTTGATGCGTTGCGTGCGCATGCGGTGGCGCAGATTAATTGCCCGACGCGTCATTACTATATTCAAAGCGCGAAAGAGCTAGAGCAGGGCGCATAGACGCCTAAAAGGTTAACCGCTCTCGCCGCGCTTGGCCTGTTGATGCTGGTCCTCGATAAGGCCGATTTTCCAATAGCCTGAGATATATGTGTCCGCGCGTGGCACATGTTTGTCGTTGGTGAGAAAGCCGCGCAAAGCTCGGATGACGGAAGCTTCCCCCGCAATACACGTTTGCACGCGCCCCTCTGGCCAAAACATGGCTTTGATAAAGTCGATTTGCGCAGTTGAAGGTGTGTGTGGATCAGGGTGGATCAACCAATGTATTGCAATCCCCTTTGGCGCATCGATGTCCTGACGATCCTCGCGGGCTGTGATTTCGAAAATTGCTATGCCTTTTGAGTCGCGCGGCATCGCTTCCAAGGCAACCGCGGCGACAGGAATCGCGGATGGATCAGCGGCAATGAGATACCAATCAGCGTCGAATTCAGTCAGCTTTGCAGGGCTTGGACCCATAAACCCTATGAAGTCGCCTACTTTTGCATGACTTGCCCAACGCGAAGCGGGACCTTCATCGCCATGCGCCACGAAGTCGATGCTCAACTCTTGCAGCGCCTCATCGAATTTGCGCACTGTATAAGTGCGTTTGATTGGAGGTGGGCCGTTTTGCAACCGTTCTAGAAATTGCGTTTTGCTTTCGCCGACATCAGGGATCATCAGTTTGCAATTTCCGCCGTCACGACCCGATGGAAAACCATCTAAGTCTGGTCCAGCAAACACAACGCGGATCATGTTTGGTGTAAGATACCAAGCGACCTTTACGCTCAAAATACGTGTTGGCTTTTTCATGAAAAGTAGCCTGCGTTAGAACTGATCAAGATCATCCGTAATCGTGCTTGTTATTCTATCTGAACGATTTTTCGATCTGATCCAGCGTACGCATCGCATTAAGGGTATCATGGACCGATCCATTCGGTTCTCGGCCTTCACGAATGGCTGCAATGAATTCGCGGTCGATCAGTTCGATCCCGTTGTTAGATACGGCCACATCGCTCAGGTTAATTTGGTTTTCACGCCCGTCGTACAGGTCGTCATACCGCGCCAGATAAGTACCATTGTCACAGATGTAGCGGAAGAACGTGCCTAAAGGCCCGTCATTGTTGAAAGATAGCGACAACGTACAAACCGCGCCGGATGGTGTTTTCAGCCCGATTGACATGTCCATAGCAATGCCCAGTTCCGGATGGCGCGGCCCCTGCAGGCCGAAACATTCAGATGCCACTTCGCCCGTTTGATATTGAAACAGGTCCACCGTGTGGCAAGCGTGATGCCACAGCAAGTGATCCGTCCAGCTGCGCGGTTCACCTTTGGCGTTCATGTTGGACCGGCGAAAGAAGTAAGTTTGCACATCCATCTGCTGCACCTTTAATTCGCCTGCAGCAATCTTGTTTTGGATCCACTGGTGGGATGGGTTAAACCGGCGTACCTGACCGGCCATGGCTAGAACGCCCGTTTCCGTTTGCACTGCACAAATGCGTTCGCTGTCTTTCAAGCTGTCAGCCATGGGAATTTCGATCAACACAGGTTTGCCTGCTTTCATGCAAGTTACCGCTTGATCGGCGTGCATTTGGGTTGGTGTTGCCAGAATGACCGCATCCACATCATCGCGGTCGAGGCAGTCATCCAAAGAAGTTGATGCATGAGCAATGCCGCGTTCCTGCGCCAAGGCTTCGATCTTTGATTGTTTTGGGCCCATGATAGAGGTGACTCTTACATCATCAATGGCGTCCAAAGCTTCCAGGTGTTTCATTCCGAATGCGCCGTAGGCGCCTGCTACGCAGATTCTCATAATTTTAGTCCTTAGTCGTTTACATTTTCAAGAATGATGTGACCTACAGCGGTGTTGGATGCAGGGACGTGATAATGTCGGTGCACCTCTTCCACTTCGTCATCGAGTGCTCCGCGCATCACGTGCCACATCACCATTTCCACTCCTTCGGATCCTGCTTCGCGCAGATACTCAACATGTTGAGTTTGGGACAGGGCAACCGGATCAGACGTCAGACGATCCAAAAACTGTTTGTCCCACTCTGCATTAATCAGTCCCGCGCGTTTGTATTGCAACTGATGGCTCATCCCGCCGGTACCAAAAATCACAACATTCAGGTCTTCGTCAAAGCTTTCTACAGCGCGGCGGATCGCCTTTCCAAGGTTGTAGCAGCGATTGCCTGTTGGCGGTGGATACTGTACCACATTCACACACAAAGGGATTACCAAGCAGGGCCATTCATCATCAACGCCTTTGTCACCAAACATCACAGAAAGAGGCACGGTCAGACCATGGTCTACTTCCATTTCGTTCATGACGGTGATGTCAAACTCATCTAGAATCAAGGACTGCGCAATATGGCTGGCGAATACCTGGTGGTTTTTGACCACAGGTACAGGCCGCGGCCCCCAACCTTCGTCCGCAGGTGAAAACTCTGCAGCACATCCCAGTGCAAATGTCGGAATGCAAGATGCATCAAAGACAGTACAATGATCATTATAGACAAGGAAAATAACATCAGCTTTTTGCGCCTTCATCCATTCACGAGATTTTTCAAACCCATCGAAAACTGGTACCCAATACGGCTGATCTGTAATGCCTTGATCCATCGCCACACCGATGGCTGGGACGTGGGAACAGCCCACACCTGCGGTTATACGTGCCATTAATTTTCCCCCTCTTTATCCCATTCGTGTTGATACCGATTGCCGTCTGGTGAACGTCCGCCCGCAACCATCATGGCGCGATAGGCTTCGTTGCCCATGCCCGTCATCAATCCTGCAAGTTGCTGAAAATTGATACCGTCATTGGCGGCAAGCTTACTGGTGTAGTAGATGTTGCCACCCAGTTCGAGCAGTCGATTCCAATCCCTTTCTAAAACCGCCTGACGTTGTTCAGTGGTCACTGGATATTTGTCGAGATATGCCGCTTCATCTGTGTTGAAGGCGTCGCGATTGTTTGCAAGTCGCAGCGAAATGCAAAACTGGTTCAGTTGATACCCTTTACGCCCACGATCTGCGTCGAACACAAAGGTGCCTGGAATATCCTCGTAGTCTTTATTCAGCGCCATGGCCTATTCCTTTCTGCTATTGGTTAGGGCCGCAGCAGCAGCCATTTGTGATTTTAGGTCTAAATCGCGCAGGGTTTTTGCGACTTCTGTCACCTCGGCGGCCCAACGGGTTTGATGGATGGCAGAGCATTCTGGTATATGAGGTGTAAGGCGATACCAACCGAAACTCGGATAACTGCGGTAGAGCGATGTTAAAATATAATCTTGTATCACTGCTTTTTGGCCTGCAAGAAAACATTCTAGCGTAAGCGCCCCTGACCCCTTGACCATGATGGATCGTGTCATTGCTGCGGTCCTGCAGATTGTGCGCCCATGCACAGATCCGTCATCACTGCTTGGACAGCCGCTGTGTGTGGACCCGCAATGAAGCAAGGGGATTGGCGCAGTTTAGGGTGTGCCGAGGTCAATGTAGCTAAGTCGGCATATCGTCCACCTGCAGCTTCTATTAATTTTGCTGGCCTGCGTTTTGTTTTGGCGGCACAGCTTTTGTAGTCAAAGTAAAGCGCGCTATTCATTTGCTCGGATGCTAAGGCTTTGGTTGCATGCTCTGTTTGATTTGCTGGCACTAATGAAAACATGATATCTGTTTCCTTGCACGTATCTTGGCAGTCAAGGATCGCTTTGGCTCCAAACTTTCTATAGTCAGCCTCCTTTCTGGCAAGGTCCTGCACATCTGTCTTGATGTCATGAACCGAAAACAGTGAGTTCTTTCCGGCAAACTTTGATCCAGACACAAACTCTCGTGCAGCCTCACCGAACGCAATCAAAGTTACTTTTCTGTCGTATTTTGCCAAGACGTTGTTCACCTTCAATTCCCGCTGATGTAAGCATGAATCCCGATATAACTGCCAATCGAATTGACCAAATCGGTATTGAGAAATGCTATAGCCAGAGGATTCGCGTTAGCAGGGAGTTTCATTCAGTTTGGCCTGTTGACGAAGAAAATCAATAAACTGCTGCTGGGTTTTTGTTGGTGTCCAATTCCTGCGAAAGGTCAAGCCTATGTTCCGCTTATGGCCAGATAATCGAATATTAAGCGGAATAATAGACCCCAACTGTGCATCGACGTGAACCTGGTGCCGGGACACGATTGAAACGTAGTTTCCTTGTGCCAACACACCGCGCAGAACTGCTAAGGAGGATGAGACGACTCGAACTGGCGTTTCTGGCCGGTCCTGAATGCGAAGTTTTTCAAATAAAAACTGCCCTGCTGGTGTTTCTTTGGGGGGCGCAATCCAAGGAAAATCCAATGTGTCTTCTAATGTTAATGTTAAACCACGGCTTTTTGCCAAAGGATGGCTGGGATGTGCTACGACTGCCAACGCGTCCTGGAACAAGAACTCTTGTTCCACATCATCCGCCGGGGCCGGATTGCGCAACGCGCCTATCAGGCAATCCAAATCCCCTTCACGTAACGACCGCAGCAATCCTGAATACCGGCCTTCAAGCACGCGAATTTGGAACCCTGAAACCTGGCTGACCATCGAATGAATGGCTTTGGGCACAATTGTTGTGCGTGCCAATGGCAAGCTCCCAAGCACGAAGTTCCCGCAATCGTGCCCCAGTTCATGACTGATTTCTTCCAATCCCTGGCGCAATTCTGTCTCGGCTAATTTTGCTCTGATCACAAACGCTTCTGCAGCGGCGGTCAGCTGAACACCTGACGGACTGGCTGCGAAAAACGGCAATCCTGCTACAGCTTCTAAACTTCTAGCTGTTCGATGAACTGTCGGCTGTGACAAACCCAATGCGTTGGCCGCAACTGAGAAGCTGCCAGTGTTTGCAATTGCGATAAGGTTGCGCAATTGCGATGCCGTCACCAGTTTGTCAAAGTCAGACTTGATTTGGGTTTTGCCGCCACCCGTTTTTAGGGCCACATAGGATCCATCTTTCAGATGAGACAGGGCCCGCTGTGCGCGTTTGGCAAACAACTCACCGCAGTTGTTCAAGACCGCCTGTCGCCGATCCCGTTTCAACAAAGACGTCCCGACATCTTTTTCGAGGCGGGTAATCGCTTGGGTCGCTGCGGGTTGGGATAAATGGCAAAGGTCAGCCGCTAGTGTCACAGACCCTGTCCGTGCTGTTTCCAAAAATACACGTATATGACGCAAGTTTGGAAATCCGCCGCGCATGTGCCCCCTATAGCTTTTTGTGATCTCTTCTTCTTAATTCGAAATAGGCAAATGTCTCATGCGCAAACTATACTGGTAAGGTATCGGTTGGCAATGGCCACGAACCAAGTAAAAGGTGTGAAAACGATGTCCGACAAAAAAACAGCATTGGTGATCAGCGCCCATTCTGCTGACTTCGTTTGGCGAGCGGGCGGTGCGATAGCACTGCATCAGGCCAAGGGGTATGAAGTGACGGTCGCTTGTTTGTCCTACGGTGAACGTGGTGAAAGTGCGAAGCTATGGAAACAAGACGGAATGACCTTGGATAAGGTCAAAACTGAACGCCGCAAGGAAGCGGAAAATGCAGCAGCAGCTTTGGGCGTGAACGACATTCGGTTCTTTGACGTTGGGGATTATCCGCTGGATTTGGGTCGTGAAACTCAGGACCGTATGGTCGATGTGATCCGCGAAGTGCAGCCGAAATTTATGATGTCCCATTCGAAATGGGATCCCTACAATACAGATCATATGAACACGACACAGTTCGCGCTGGAATGTCGGATGATCGCGCAAGCGTGGGGACATAATCCCAAGCAAAAAGTTCTTGGTGCGCCGCAGCTGTATCTGTTTGAACCACACCAGACGGAGCAGATGGAATGGAAGCCGACTACGTTCTTGGACATAACTGAAGTTTGGGACAAAAAATGGGCTGCAATCCAATGCATGCAGGGCCAAGAACACTTGTGGAATTTCTATAAGAATGTCGCTGAAAATCGCGCCAATCATTTCCGTCGGAACTCGGGCGGTCAAGCGGGCGGTCGCGCTGCTAAATACGCGGAAGGGTTCGAAACGGTCTTTCCCCGCACTGTGGATGAATTGGAATGACCTACCCAGCAGGCACAACAGGCGTTGTGGTTCGAAACATTGACCGTGCGGATCAAGCCGTTGTTGACGGTCTGGCCGCATGCGGGGTTGCCACGGTCCACGAAGCGCAGGGGCGGAAAGGGTTGCTGGCTGATTACATGCGGCCAATCTTTATTGGTGCGCGGATTGCTGGGTCGGCGGTTACGATCCTCGCGCCTCCCTGTGATAATTGGATGATCCATGTGGCGATTGAACAGTTGCAGCCCGGCGACGTGATGGTGTTGGGCACCACCACGCCATCGAACGCTGGTTATTTCGGTGATTTGCTTGCGACCTCCGCCATTGCACGCGGGTGTCGTGGATTGATCATTGATGCCGGCGTGCGGGATGTGCGAGACCTGACTGAAATGGGCTTTCCTGTATGGTCTAAGGCGGTGCATGCGCAAGGTACGATCAAGGAAACACTGGGGTCCGTAAATATCCCAGTCGTCTGTGCGGAAGAACTAATCAATCCGGGCGATATAGTTGTGGCTGACGATGATGGAGTTTGCGTGGTGCGCCGCGATGAAGCAGCAGATGTTTTGGCCAAAGCCCAAGCACGGGAAGCGAACGAAGGTGCGAAACGGGCCCAGTTTGAAGCAGGCGAGTTGGGCCTTGATATTTATAACATGCGCAAACGTTTGGCTGAGAAAGGCTTAAAGTATGTCTGACGGCATTCGCTGCATGTGGATGCGGGGTGGGACATCAAAAGGCGGGTATTTTCTGGCTAGTGATTTGCCCACTAATGCAGCGGCCCGCGACGCGGCCCTTTTGGATATCATGGGCTCACCAGATACCTTGCAGATCGATGGAATGGGCGGGGCAAGCCCGCTGACATCTAAAGTTGCGGTTGTTCAGAAATCTGAACGTATAGGCGTGGATGTGGATTATCTGTTCCTACAAGTTTTCGTTGATCAAGCGATTGTCACCGATGCGCAAAATTGTGGGAATATCCTGTCGGGTGTCGGTCCATTCGCGATAGAACGCGGCTTAGTTCCGGCCCAAGACGTTGAGACGTCCGTCGCCATATTTATGGAAAATACTAGCCAGGTTGCCATATCCCGCGTTCAAACGCCGGGGCGTAAAGTAAGCTATCGTGGCGCCGCCATGATCGACGGTGTGCCCAAGGGCAGTGCGCCGGTACCCATCACGTTTAAAGATACGGCTGGGTCGTCTTGTGGGGCACTTTTGCCCACGGGAAACGCAATGGATGTGGTCGAAGGCGTCGAAGTGATTATGATCGACAACGGCATGCCATGTGTCGTGATGCGCGCGGCAGACATGGGAATCGCTGGTGATGAATTACCTGGTGATTTGGAAGCAAACTCCGCCCTTCGTCAAAAATTAGAAACGATCCGATTGAAATGTGGGCCGCAGATGAATTTAGGCGATGTGACCGAAAAGTCTGTGCCAAAAATGACAATAGTATCGGCACCCGGGCAGGGTGGTGCAATATCCACTCGCACGTTCATTCCGCACCGCTGTCATAAAACAATTGGCGTGTTGGGGGCTGTCAGCGTTGCCACGGCTTGTTTGATTGAAGGTTCACCGGCCTATGATCTGGCGCAACGCGGTGAAGGTTCGGAACGAAAGCTTTCGGTCGAACACCCCACAGGCGAAACGACAGTAGTGGCTACGTTGGATGACGCAGGTACAGTCGTCGAAGCCGCAGTTCTACGCAATGCCCGCAAATTGATGGATGGAGTTGTATTCACATGATCGAACAAAAAATGGATGCCGATTGGCTAGAATTTCATACCGACCCCAAGGTGCCAGATTTCAAACTGCCGGCGGATGCGGTCGATGCCCATTGCCATGTTTTTGGGCCATCACCTAATTTCCCCTTTGCACCGGAACGCAAATATACACCGTGTAATGCGGGCAAAGATCAACTGTATGCGCTGCGTGACCACCTTGGATTTACCCGCAACGTGATTGTGCAAGCAACGTGCCATGGGAGAGACAATTCTGCGATGGTTGATGCTTGCCGAAGCGCAGGCGATTTGGCGCGGGGAGTGGCAAGTGTAGGCGCGGATATCACCTGGACAGAACTGGCTGACATGCATGAAGCAGGTGTACGTGGGGTGCGGTTTAACTTTGTGAAACGCTTGGTCGATGCTACTCCTAAAGAGATATTTATACGGATCGCCGACAAAATCCAGGAATTTGGCTGGTCCATCGTGGTCTATTTCGAAGCCGCAGATTTGGAAGAATTAGAGCCATTCCTTAAAAAATTGCCGGGAATTATCGTCGTGGACCATATGGGGCGTCCTGATGTAACCAAAGGTGTGTGTCATACTGATTTTGAGCGGTTTATTAGCCTAATGGCCGATAATGAGAGCATTTGGACCAAAGTCACTTGCCCTGAACGGCTGACGGTCGCTGGCCCGCCTTATGATGATGTGGTGCCATACTATCAGGCCATCGTCGACCGTTTCGAAGATCGAGTGTTGTGGGGTACTGATTGGCCGCATCCGAATATGAAGTCTCATATGCCTGATGATGGTGCCTTGGTGGATTATATCCCTCGTATTGCCTTGACTGCGACGCAGCAGCAAAAATTGTTGGTTGATAACCCAATGCTGTTGTACTGGCGCTAGCGTGGAAGGATAATGATATGACAGATATTACACGCGGGCACTGTCAGATAAAACTAACTTGAGACGGGGCGGGCGGTTTCGTAGCCTGGCCGTATGACAAAACACTCCCCATTCAGGTACTTTAAAACAAGCCCTGAGATCATCCGCTTGGCTGTGATGCTTTTTAACTGCTGAGACGGCCTGGTTTGTTCAGGCGCTACACAGGCTGCGTGTGGGGTGAGGTTGACTGTGAAAGGGTGCAGGAGCGCCACTTCTACTCACGCACCAACTTCAAGCTAAACCGCGCCGCCGCTCTTACTGAGTGGCGCCAACTATTGAGCGCATAGATTCAGGCTGCGACAGCAATCCGATGCGAGCTTTCATATGCCGGGCAGCTCGAAACTTCCTGTTTGCCGTCTTAACTTGCGTAAAGGCCGGCAACTTTTCCGCGCAGAGCTGTCAAGGCCAGAACAGTGTCAATTGTCGGTGTGGGCGTTTGAGTGATCAAACCAAGCTCTTTGACAGAGCCAATGAGCGCATCAATTTCCATCGGACGGCCCTGATCAAGATCTTGAAGCATAGACGTTCGATGCGCGCCAACGGCTGCACCGCCTTGAATACGTCGGTCAACATCAATTGGAAATTTTACGCCGAGTTTTTCAGCCACTGTTTTCGCTTCCAGCATCATTTTGCGCGCAACCTCTCGAGTGCCTGGGTCTGTGCAAAGAACATCCAAAGTGGACTGGGTCAGCACGGAAATCGGATTGAAGGAGAGGTTGCCCCAAAGTTTTATCCAAATTTCGTCGCGAATTTTTGGCCGGATTGGTGCTCTCAGTCCTGAAGCAGAGAGTGCTTCCGACAGTGCGAGGGCGCGATTGGACTTAGACCCGTCTGGCTCGCCCAATGAAAAGCGATTGCCTTCAATATGCTTGACGACGCCGGGCTCAACCACCTCTGCTGCGGGATAGACCACGCAGCCGAGCACACGATCAGGGCCGAGCCCATCCCACTGGGCATTGCCTGGATCAACCGTTTGTAAGCGTGTCCCTTCCAGAGCTCCACTGATCTTGTGAAAATACCACCAAGGGACTCCGTTCACGCCCGACACAACTGTAGTGTGATCATTGATGAGCGGCTGCATATGCGGCACGACTGAGGGTACGGAATGTGCCTTCAACGTGACAATAACGTAATCTTGTGGGCCAAGGTCTGAGGCCGTGTCAGAGGCGGTGACTTTGACCGTACTTATGCCGGTTTCTTCGATGAGGCGCAGGCCATTTTCCTGCATGGCTTTGAGATGCGGCCCACGGGCAACGAGGCTGACATCAGCGCCCGCCGCTGCGAGTTTTGCACCCATATAGCCGCCGATCGCACCGGCGCCAAAAATACAAATCTTCATTGTGCCCTGTGCCCCCTCAGACCAAACCTAATTTTTCCGCAAGGCCGATGCGCTGGAGTTTCCCAGTGGCGCCTTTCGGTATCTCATCAAGAATTAAGATTTTCCGTGGCACTTTGAAAGCCGCCAGTCGCGCGCTGGCGAAAGACCGGATGTCGCTTTCGGTCGCAGTGGCGCCCTCTTTCAGCACAACGGCGGCTCCGATATCTTCGCCTAATTTTGGGTGTGGCATCGCAAAAGTCACGCATTGACCCACCGCAGGGTGATCGGAGAGAATGCCATCCACCTCAAGCGGGCTGATCTTTTCGCCGCCGCGGTTAATGATTTCCTTCAGGCGCCCGGTGAGAGACAAATAGCCATCGGCATCAAACATGCCCTGATCGCCAGTTCGGAACCAGCGCTTTCCTTCTGCTTCAAAGAAATTTTTCTCATTGGCCTCTGGGTTGGCCTCATAGCCAGGGGTGACATTGGGGCCGGAAATGGCGATTTCACCAATCGTATGGATAAGGCGATTTTCAATTTCATGGGCGATGCGCACCTCTGGACCTGCGGGTAAGCCCACTGCGCCGGGTTTTTGTCGGCCTGGTTCGATTGGATTACAGCACATTTGATGCGCCGCCTCGGTCATCCCATAAGCTTCGACGACAGGCGCCCCGAATGTTTCCGCCAGCTCAGTCATCACAGGGCCGGGAAGGGAGGAGGAAGAGGATCTTAAAAACCGAAGCCGCGCATTTTTGATGATGTCCAAATTTCTTGGAGCACGGGCCAAAATGGCTTGGTGCATGGTTGGCACTGCGGTATACCAGCTTGGATTTACGTCTTCGAGCCAGCCATAAAACTTCAGTGCATCAAATCCGGGCGCGCAGCTGATGGAAGCACCGGCTGCCAGAGAGGCAGTGACCGCGGCAATGAGCCCGTGAATATGGAACAAGGGCATCACGTTTAGGCAGCAATCGTCGGGAGTGAGGACTAAAGATTTCTGAATATTTTGCGCGGAAGCGGCTATGTTAGACTGCAATAAAGGCACAATTTTGGGGCGCGATGTCGTGCCAGAGGTGTGCAATATTAAAGCGATATCATCTGCTTGGGGCTCACAGTCCTCGATCGCACCGGTTGACTCTGTTGTTAGGGTAAATTGACCCGCTTTCGCGGCTGGATGCAATTCTATGACACTCATATCAAAGCGCTGCGCGGCAGAGCGCGCCGGTCCCTGATAGCCTGCCTCAAGGATGATGGCGCGGGCGTTGAGATCTTCAAGATAAAAGGCGAATTCTTCTTCTTTATAGGCCGGGTTCAAGGGCGCTGTGGTTGCCGATTGTGCAACGGTGACAAAGGCTGCTGCCATTTCAGGACCATTGGGCAACACAATCGCCACGCGCTCGGTTGCGCCAATGCCAGCGGATCTTAAAATTTTGCGCACATCCTGGCTCAACGATTTAAGTTCACCATAGGTCATCCATTCTCGACCAGGTGCTCCAATCGCAGGAGCATTGTCTGGGTGCTTGGCGAAAAGTGACTTTAATGTATGTGCCATTATCATTTCCTGTTCGTCCGGTTCGGTTTCATAAAACCCCGAAAGTGATGCTTTGCGGAGTACTGGCCTTAACGGCCTCTGCGCATCGGTGCAATGTTGATATGGTCGCACGGCTCAGGGAGGCTCGGAAAATATTTATCTTTGCCAGCTGGGCCGTGCGCATTTGGGTTTCAGGTTACCTTAACTTCTAATCTGCCCAACCCATCGATGGTCAGCACCATGACATCGCCCTTTTCTACGGCAGCAACGCCAGAGGGCGTGCCCGACATGATGACATCGCCAGCTGCGAGTTCAAAGTATGTTGAGAGGTAAGAAATCATTTCCGGCACCTTCCAAATCATTTGATTTAGATCTGCCTCTTGCCTCACTTCGCCATTGACGGTCAACAAGAGCGCGCCGTGATCGGGATGGCCGACTTCAGACACGCGGTGAAGCGGGCCGCAGGGCGCAGATCTTTCAAAGGCTTTGCCAATTTCCCACGGACGCCCCATCTTTTTTTGAATGCCCTGTAGATCACGTCGGGTCATATCCAACGACAACCCGTAGCCGAAAACATGGGTCAGGGCGTTTTCGACCGAAATATTGGTGCCGCCAGATTTCAGAGCCACCAGCATTTCTGCTTCATGATGCACGTCGCTTGATTCTGGTGGGTATGGAAATTGACCACTCGTATCCAGGTTGTTGGGATTTTTTTGGAAGAAGAATGGATCTTCTTTATCCGGATCATGGCCCATTTCAATAGCGTGAGCTGCATAGTTGCGGCCAATGCAATAAACGCGGCGGACTGGAAACATCGCCTCTTCCCCAACCACTGGAAGAGTTGTTATTGCCGGTGGGGCGAACGCCAGTTCAGTCATTTGTATCTCCTTATTTCAAAAATCTCTTGGACATCCTACACAGTCTCTCACTTTAGATCAATTCCGACCAATGTCGATATTTCAACTATTTTCGTCCCATTAATAAATTGGTATAAAATGATCGCGAATTTTATCGTTGATATGTTGAATTAAATAATGATAGCGTGGAGATATGAATAAATTGATCGATCAATGTGGCGAATTGGCCGGAGGAAACGCGCCCTTGGGGGCGGGGTCTGAATTGAGCGGTGCTGAGGTGCTGCGACGGTTGATTGCTAAGGGGCAATATGCTCCTGGCGACAGGCTACCCTCTGAGCGACAGCTGATTGAAGCTCTCGGCTTGCGGCGCAACGCGTTGCGGAAGGCGCTTGATGAGTTGGAGTTTGAGGGCGTTATTTGGCGTCATGTGGGTAAAGGAACTTTTGTATCCGCGCCGTCTGATGCCAAGGGCGCGCGCATTGCGGATGATATCGGTCGGAAAATGACACCTATTCGCATGGTTCAGGCGCGGCTTTGCATTGAACCGGCCTTGGCTAAAGAAGCAGCAATTCATGCGTCGAGCGGAGCAATCGAACGGATGAGACAAGCTATTTTCGCGTCTCGTGAGGCGACGACTTGGCCCGAGTATGAAAAACAAGATGGCTTTTTTCATCGTGCCGTGGCTGAAGCATCTGACAATATACTGTTATTACAGTTATTTGATCAGTTCAACGAAGTTCGCAAGGTGGTTGTCGGCGACACGGTGGTTCGTGACACGTCCCGCCCGACGGAAACCCACAAGAGCTTTGTGGAGCACGACAATATCTTAGCGGCTGTTGAACGTCGCGATCCGCAAGGCGCTTATGATGAAATGAAAAAACACATTGGGTCGGTGGCGAGCCGACTTTTTGGTGAGCTGTGAGAATAAAAACGAAGACCCGATAGAAAGTGGAGCAGGCACATTCGGGCTTAATTATAATTAGAACTAGGAGAGGAAGTCATGAATAATATTTTTAAGAGTGTACTCAAAGCTGCGGTCGCGATTCCCTTGGCGGTTGGTCTGACTGTCGGCGCTGCTCAGGCGGAGAAAATCCGTATTGCATTGGCGGAAACGCCTTCTGACGAATTGGCAGCATTTTTCGTCGCACTGGACCGTGCGAAGGCCAATGGGCTTGACTATGAGTGGACAGCATTTTCGGACGAAGAACTTGCGATCCAGTCAGTTCTGAGTGGTCAGATGGATATTGGCTTTGGCACTCCATATGCAGCAATGCAACGCTCACGGGCGCCCCTACGGATTATTTTTCAGCTTTCAAAGCTGAAATTCTTTCCTGTAACAACTTCTAAGTATTCGTCACTAGAAGACATGGATGGCGAGCCAATTCTTTTGCACTCGCGCGGTGGCGGGACTGATTCAATTGCGAATGTGATTGAAGAACGCATTGGAATTAAGTTCGGAGATCGCTCCTATGTATCTGGCTCCTCCAACCGAGTGGCGGCTCTGCTAGGCGGGCGTGCTGATGCAACAATCATTGATTTGTCAAATAAAAACAAATTGATGAGAAGTGAAGCCGGTGCAAATTTCAACGTATTAGAAATGTTTGACGTTGAAGCCAGTGACGAGGCCTTGTTCGGCAATCTCGACTGGATTAAAAACAACGAAAAAGATGTTGCCATTTTCGTGAATGCGCTGGTGAGCACCTGGCAAGACATGCATAAAGATCCGTCGATTATTCGCCGTGAGACCAATCCAGATGGACCGATTGGCCAATTGCCCGCTGAAATTTTGGCAGAGCTTGATGGGTTCTACTCGGATGCTGTGGCTGGTGGGCTGTATGATCCTAATGGCGGTGGTCGTAAGGCTGCGAATGCAGATATGGAATGGTATTCTTCAGCGGGCCAACTTGATGGGACCCCGGACACTCTAAACATTGAAGATTTCTGGTATCTTGCCCCGCTTGACGCGGCAATGAAGCAATAAAAAACTTGGCCGCCGCATAGACTCCTTGCGGCGGCTATACCTCTTGAATGAAAGATATATCTGCATGATTAAACGCGCAAATCTTCTGAAGATCGTCTCGGCTGTTGTGCTTTGCAGTACTTGGGAAATCGCAGGACGAATACCAGTAAGCTATGCTTTTCCGACCTTCTTAGACTCGATGCGATCATTCTTTGAAATGATTGGAAACGGGATGATGTTAGAGGCCTATAAGGAAACACTGCAGCCATTGGTCATCGGCGTGCTAATATCAGCCTTTTTAGGTATCGGACTGGGTCTTTGGATTGGCCTCAACAACTTCTTCGACTGGCTTTTTTCGCCGATATTCATCGTGATGCAAGCTGCGCCTTTAGCGGCCTTAATACCGCTTTTAGTGCTCGCCTATGGCATTGGTTTAACATCGAAGGTCATGGTCGTATGCATAATGGCAATGCCAGTGATTGTGCTCAACACGAGTGGTGCTGTTCGAAACACGCCAGAATCTTTCAAAGAGATGGGGAAGTCATTTCTCGCGTCTCGGGCATCAATCCTGCTGCGGATTGTCATACCAGCAGCATCACCGGTAATTTTTGCAGGCCTGCGCCTGGGCGTTTCTGCGGGGTTTATCGGCGCCATTCTGGCGGAGCTTAAAATTACACCAACGGGTGTGGGCGATATCATAACTTATAGCCGGTCGATTGCGGATTACCCCAGTATGTACGCAGCAATTTTCTCAATTATTCTTCTGGCTGTTCTGTTTTTGAATTTAATTGAGAAGCTTGAAACAGTTCTATTTAAAGGAAATCAACGTGGCTATGTCTCAGATTAATCACAAAACAACCGAGAAAAACTCAACAGATATCGGCTCCGCGGTTTCAGTCCAAAATATTTCAAAGAATTATGGGGATGTGGAGGCTTTGCGGGACATGTCCTTGGAGTTCCCACGCGGCCAATTGACCTCTCTTCTCGGGCCATCCGGTTGTGGGAAGACGACTCTTCTGAAAATTATAGCAGGCCTTTTGGAGCCCACCTCTGGGCACGTCGAAGTCAACGGAATAAATGTGTCTGGTCCTGGACCTGATCGCGCTTTTGTTTTTCAAGATTTTGCTTTGTTGCCATGGGCGACTGTTCTAAAAAATGTAGCCTTTGGTCTGCAAATGCGTGGCGTCGCTGCGTCTGAAAGAGAAGCGATAGCAGAGAGGTATATCAAAAGTGTTGGGCTGGCTGGATTTGAGAATAGTTACCCTCACGAGTTATCTGGCGGGATGCGCCAACGGGTCGGCCTGGCCCGCGCTTTGTCTGTAGATGCGGACGTGTTACTTATGGACGAACCTTTCTCTGCGGTTGATGAGCAGACGCGGCGAAAGTTTCAAGAAGACCTGCTAGGTCTCGTGCGCGATGAAAATAAAACGTTTATATTCGTAACGCATTCGATTGAAGAAGCTGTTTATGTCTCTGATCAAATTGCTATTTTGCTTCCGCGCCCAAGTCGTGTTTCGGAGATCATTAGACCGTCGAGCTTCCGAAATAAGGGGGTGGATAACATTCGTCGGGATTCTGAGTATTTGGATATTGTGGACAACATATGGTCGTCGCTACGAACCTATGTAGAATAGGAGTTAAAGGATGTACATCTTTGGGTATAGGCTTCCTGGTATGTCGTCATTGGTTGTATGGGGATTTTTGTGGGAAATGATTGGGCGTGCTGACGTTACTTTCTTTGTTCCGCCTTTAAGCGAGGTGCTCACAACATTATATTCGATAATCGGCACGGTGGCTTTTAAAAATGCATTGGCTGAAACGGCCTACGCCTTTTCCCTAGGCGTGTTCTTTGCGGTAACGATTGGCGTTATTACTGGCATACTAATGGGAAAAAATCGTCTATTAGATGAATTGCTATTGCCATGGGTGAATGTGTTTCTAAGCGCACCGCTTACAGCACTGGTGCCAGTGTTGATGGTGTTATTTGGATTTGGCATGAAGTCGATCATCATAACGACATCCCTATTCGCGGTATGGATCATTATATTGAATTCCAGAGCGGGCGTTAAACAGATCAACCGGTCATTGGTTGAGATGGCCAATAGCTTTGGGGCGTCGCCAATCGATGCGTTTTTCAAAATCTACTTCTGGGCCGCTTTGCCAGAGATTTTAGGCGGTGTTCGCATTGGTATTATTCGAGCTGTAAAAGGCGTGATAATTGGCCAGCTTTTGATATCAATCGTCGGTTTTGGTGCGCTTTTTGAATTATATTCTGCCAATTTTTTGATGGGCCACTTTTGGGCAGTCTTACTTGTACTATTTGGCTTAGCCTTTTCGATCTCAGAATTCTTGGCTTTCTTAGAGCGCAAAGTGGCTTACTATGCTGCGAAAAGATAATCTGTACCGCGGGTACTGTCAGATTGAATTTGCTTGAGCCGTAAAGGGGGCAGTGTCAGACAAAACGAGCTTGAGACGGGCAGGGTGTATTTGTAGAATCCGCAAATGACAAAATATCCCCCATTTAGGTCCTTTAAAACGAGCCCTGAGACCATCCGCTTGGCTGTGGCGCTTGGTGTTCGTTTTCTGCTCTCACTCCGTAATGTGGAAGATCTTTTACACGAACGAGGTGTTGAGATCAGCCACGAAACAGTTCGGTTTTGGTGGAGCTACCAAAAGTAAAGGCTTCCCGTGGGAGGAAGGAAAGCCTTAGGTCGATTGCTGCTCGTTTCGACGGTGTTTTTACCCGCCTTGTACTATCAAAGCGATACTTTCAGAATGTTGGCAATAAATTTAATTCTACTTCTGATAATAAGCAATTTTTTGCCTTTCGAGCAAATCTGAAATTCGTAATTTACTGCATATCGTGCCTTCATTTTTGCATAATTTAACATAAATTCGCATTTAGGCACTATCAGATAAAACCACTTGAGACGGGCAGGGCTACTTTATAGGTACTTATCGCGACATGTTCTGCTGGACGCCATACAGATTTTGAGGCAGATTGTGAGTGTTCAACAGGGGGTTTCTGCCCTCTGTGTGTTATAGTAAAGCACATTTATTAGCACATCATGATATTACCATTATAAATATATGTTTTAATGTGTTTAAATTATACCGCATTTCATCATAATCCGCGTGTCCGGGGTTCAAGTCCCTGTGCCGCTACCAAAACTCATTTAAAATCATACAATTAAAAGCCTTCTTGCTTTTGTGGCTAGTTGGCTCAATACTTAGACACAGTTAGACACTTTTCTAAGGTGGTGAGTTAATGGCAGAATCTGTTAATTCAAAGAAAACAATCAAGAAAATAAGGCGTGGATTAAGCATCTATCGCACAGGTAGATCGCCGTTTTGGCATGCTCGAATTTATGATCCTGTGAAGAAAAAGTATGTTGTTCGGAGCACGAAAGAGACGAACAGGATTGAAGCGATAGAAGTCGCAGAAGAAATCCTCGAGACATACAAATCCAAACAGAATTCATCACATGCCACGAGCAAAGATCGCTCATTTGAATACTATGCCAAACTCCTCGCTGACCTGAATGTTCAGAAGTCCAAGTCACCCAGAAACAAATATACTGAACGAGATCAAAACAAGTTATTGTTTCAAGAGCGGGAAGGTCTGATTAGCTACTTTGGTAAGTATGATGTTGGTAAGATCACATCTGGTATGGTGCGAGAATATTTGCTGTTTCTAGACAAGAAACGAGCTGAGCCACTTGCTCTTTCAACAAAGTCAAAACGCTGTGGTGTCATTCGTCAGGTGCTGATGCTGGCACTCGAAGATGGCGTGATTGATATTATCCGACTGCGTGATGAGCATAACTTTGAAGGTGGCATCACGATTGTGAAGGACTATATCTTTGTTGCCAAGCGGCGTCAGCGGGAGATGTTTGTGCCGCTGACGCATCCGCCGGGTCATGCTCAGGCGGATTTTGGTGAAGCGCTTGCCGTGATAGGTGGTGTTGAACAAAAGATCCACTTTCTGGTGATGGATCTGCCGCATTCAGATGCGTGCTTTTTGAAGGCGTATCCAGCAGAGACGACGGAGGCTTTCTGTGATGCGCACGTAGCAGCATTTGCGTTCTTCGGCGGCGTGCCTGCGTCGATCCTTTATGACAATACACGGATCGCAGTTGCCCGCATTCTAGGGGATGGCAAACGCAAACGAACCCGGGTGTTCTCAGAACTTGTATCCCATTATCTGTTTGAGGATCGC